>ERZ1023420.104-NODE-104-length-40158-cov-74.629853_pt1 | contig 40158 bp, 50 predicted proteins | sample MGYA00380512_ERZ1023420 | MGnify/ENA primary metagenome ERZ1023420 (study PRJEB33173, sample SAMEA4830390) | metagenome | study: EMG produced TPA metagenomics assembly of the PRJEB25223 data set... | reverse complement strand
ACTATCGTTATTTTATGGAAATTGTAGAGAGTTTTAGTGACATTCATTTCAATCAAGGTTACTAAAATTCTTGATTCGAGCATCAAAAAAACTTGGCAGCATGAGCTACCAAGCGGCATGAAAAAAACAAAAACATTGAACGTTAAAGTCCATATATAGTGTACTTCTATTTGGGTTAAATGTCTAATGTTATATCGATGATACACAAAAAGACTAGGCTAACCCTAGTCTTTTAAATGTCCAAAATTTCGTGTGTTCTACATGTAGCAATAAAATCAATTGCTGCATCTTGAAACAGACTTTTGCGTTTATCAATAGAGGTGTCTGGTTTGTTGCAGACATCTCGGTACATCAAGCATTTAGTGTCGATGTCGTCAAGCTCATCTTTTGTTTTTTTCTCTACATCCATCGTTTGACCGATGTAGAGAATTAGCTTCGTGATATTATCAAGAGCTGAGACTCCACCTTCCATCTTGCGGAAATCTTTGTCAAATTGGATAGCGCACGCTACCAGATTATTTATGTAATAATTGCTTTTCATGTTTCTGCTCCTTGTTATTATCTAATGTTTTCTAAATTATTTTCAATCCACTCAAGTCTATTTTGACGACCAGATGGAATAGGATGAGGGTCTCTTGAGTAGTTTTTAAATCGCATTTGGAGCATGTAAGAACCGCCACCAAGCGAGCTTGATTCTAATGCGACTTCTAAATAAGCACTAGAAATCCAGTTTCCGGCAGCCGTGTACATTCTACCAGCACCTCCGATGATGTCATCGTGGCTGTTTTTAAGCCATTTTAGAAGCTGTTGTTTCTTGAACATATCATAATAAGCGTAAAACGGCATGTTTAGCTTAAGGGAATTGTCCAAATAGTAGTCATGTTGAGCCTTGCCAATCATGGCAAGCTCGAAATCATCGAATAAAGAATCGAGCATTGCGTTTACTCGTGCCGCCCCCATCTTTTCGATGGAAGTTTCACCATTCTTGAACTTCTGCCAGTTGGCATCAGTAAATTTGATGCCGGGGAGTTTGTAGAAGTCGTTTTCAAATTTGAAGTAACGTCCAACGTACTCCAAGATTAATTCTTTAATGTCTTTGTTGATAATCATGTCTTTGTTCCTCTGCTTTTTTAATCATTACTTGCCATAATTTTTGCAAGCTCTCTAACTTTGCGAGCTTCTTCAATGTGGTATTCCACATCTTCTGGATCTAATTTGATGATTCGGCTATCTTCGTATTTAGTGCCAAATCGTGGAATGATTTTATAAACATCTCCGTTTGAAATTCTTACAAGGTCTGTTTCTAGTTTTTCCGCTTTGTCTGAGAACGCTTCATTACGAATAGCTTGTGCTCTCTCACGTTGTTCTTTTAATCCTTGTTTGTATTCTTTGTAAGTAGTCATTTTAGATACCTCTTTCTTCTCTTTTTTTATTTCATGCATTTAGTTCCTTTTTTATGACCCGCTCTATAAGCAGATAGGGTCGCCTTGCCAGAAATGTTAATCCAGCAATCATTATCCTTACTGTACTCGTAAGGATATGTGGTTACCTTAGACCCGTTATGGTCTAAAGTAACCCCTCGTACTACTTTGCCATTTTCAACATAAACATTTTCGTTATAAACTTTATGCCATCCGTCTTTTGTCATTTTACTTTACCTTGAGAACTTCTTTCGCTCTCCCTTTCTTTATCTTACATGTATAGTATATACCATATATAATAGTTTGTCAACACTTTTTATAAAGAAATTTAGTTTTTTCGCAAAATAAAAAACCCGACCTTTTGGTCGGGGGCAGTTCGAGAATTTCCATCGATGCGATGATAGGTATTCCAATGACTATAGTAGCACTTAACATAATTTATAGCAAACAAAAGAGCTACGAGATTATCTCATAGCTCTTTGCCTATGATGGATAACTTAATTATAACACAAAAAATAAAAAAAGCCCCAGCACAACGCTGAGGCTCTAACCACTACTGCCATGATGTCCCTACTGCAGTCTGAGGGGAGGTGAATATTTCACATCCTTTTCTATTTTTTAGTTTTCGTGGTACTTGTTACTTAATTATACACCAGTTTGGCCTTGCGTAGCTTGTGCACGGTCTTCGATTGCTTTAACTACTGACGCACTAGCTTCTTCAATAGCCTTAGAGACCTCTGCAGCGTCTCTTGATTGGCTGTCAATGAAGCGTTGGAAATCATTGTCTTCAAGCATTAAATGCTTAGCACCGTTCGATTTCAACTCGTCGACAGTGCTAATATCGCCGATACCAAAAACGTGCCCGTTAACAATTCCAACATAGCCTTGATTTCCAGATTTACTTCTTACAACGAAATTCATATTTTCTTCTTCCTCTTCTTCTTTCTTGCTTAGTTCGCTTCCAATAATTACAACATTCTTATCCAATCCACCAGCTAAACCTGTGCTTGTGAATTGCCACCAGCGAGTGTGATCCATATCTGGATATACACCCCAGTAGGGTTCTGAGCGTACTTCATAATCTGGGTAAGCTGCAATCCATAGACTATTAGGATAGCGTGCAGTGATTTGCTCGACATACACATTAGCTAATGTGTAAGGCTTGTAACTGTAATAGATAGGCTCAAAACCACTTGACTTGCATACGTCCATAAACGCCAATACAGCATTAGTATTAGCTTGCTTGTCTCCACTTGCCCCATCCTCGTAGTCGCATACAAGGTATCTAGGCCGTGATGGTAAATTGTTAACAAAGTAGTTAGCTTCATCTTGTGCCGCTGCTACATCACCACCGAAACGGGCGAAATGGTAGTAACCAATGCAATTGCTTGTGTTGGTTTGTTGTGCCATAACCGGACTTAACCAACCAACGCCCTCGGACACTTTAATAATTGTATTGTTAGTGCCAGCAGCTTGACAGATGCCTGTGAGGTCTGCCGCTTGATATGCTGACACATCTATGAAGTAATCACCCTTGTTAAGCCCGCCTGGCTCAATTTCAGAATCATCGAATGGCAATTCAAACCATCCTACCATTTGTTGAGATGGTGCGTTCCAATCGATATAGCTGAAATTCCCAGCACTATCAAGGTTACGTGTCACCTTGCGGGTCCATCCGCCGTTAGACAGACAGTCGGCATTACCGTCAATATTCTGCTCGATAGTGGTAACTGTACCGTCTGGGTTTTCTGCAACCACAAAACCAATATGCCCGAATTGGTGATATGGTAAGCAGTTAGTTACCCAAACGCTCCCCACCGGCGGGTTGTTAGAGCCATTGAAACGTGTCACTTTCAGCCCTAGACTTTCAGCACGACTTAAACCATCGATAGCGTTCATGTAGCTAAAATCATAGTTAAACAAGCCAGCATATTGTAGGACGTAATCGACCAAGCTGACACATTGTCCACCATACGGGTTGGTTGGCACTGTAACACGTTGATTAATAAGACTGTCAAGAGTGTTTAATAGTTGTGTTTTTGTTGTCACGTCTAACACTCCTTTCTATTTTTCTATTCCTTTGGTTCGTGATAATTCAATGCTTGTTCGCTATCAGCTACGCCCTTAGTTGTCGGGTCTGTAACGATTCCAAGAATTACCAAAATCACAACAAAGGTATTAACACCCTCTTGGATATTGCTAGGGATTGTAAGCCCAAATTGTTGCAACATAAGGAATACTGCTGAGATAAGAGCTACAAGAGTAGTTTTGTTTTGCAAACGTAATTTAAAATTAATCATTTTCTGTTTTCTCCTTATCTTCCTCTTTTTCTGAGGTCAAAATAAATTTTTCTTTATCGATGTTTTGTTTAATGTACTTGTCAAAATATGGGATTTCCACTCCCAGCGCTGACAAGCTGGCTAGAATACTAGAGCCATAAGCTGCAATCATGGCGAGGATAAAGGTATCTAGCACCCCTCCGAGATTCATAAATGCAGCGAATGGATAGAAGATTGCCACAAATACAATCATGGCAGTGTGGCTGACAAGGCCTTTTCTAAATTTCGAGCTTGAAAACTCATGATATGCCCAAGCTCTGGAAACGCCAAGAGCGATGTCAGCTGCTATGGTAATCATGAGTAGAAAAACCCAAAGATGGTCATCAATTCCGTGCTCGTAGAAGTCACGAACAACGTCGAAGATGCCAAAGATTCCGTCTGGATGTCTCATTGTTCACCTCCAATCTAAAATAGGAAATTCTTGATAATTTCATCAGCAATAGCCTTATGCCCTAAATCGCCCGGGTGGCTCGCCACACCAGCGTTAGTGATAGTGTAGTTAGAACCGTCTGGCAATCTCAACACTTTGCCCATCTCGGACTTGTATTTAGCGTCCTTAGAAAATTGGTAGATGTCGACGAATGTAACGCCTAGAGGTGCACAGATTCGCTTGATTCTTTCCACGAAGTCTGGTGAAGCGTAGTAGATACCTACCCAATAAATGAGAGCTTTCGGAGACGCTGCTCTAATCCAGTTGATAAGATTAGGGATGTCTGTTTCAAGGTTCTTGCGCTTCTCGTCAGTATTCAAGTTATCCCCAAATTGCAAGATGACAATATCTGTGTCTGGGCCTAGTGATTGCTTCATCTTACTGTCGAATGTGCCACGTCGATTGTTTGGGTCAGATTCCCAATCTGCACCATTCCCACGCTCTACGACTGCGCTAGGGTTCTTAGATAAGATGTAGTTCTTAACAAGGGTGAAGTAGTCCTTATCTGGCGCACTTGCAGCCATACCCATACCCTTAAGCCATGGGTGGCTTAAGATTGAGTTACCAAATACTGCTACACGGCTAGGGATGTTTGAAACCGTTGATAGATTACCATTGTTATCAACCAGCAAGCGGAATTTAGTGCCGTTTGGACTTGTGATCATTGGCGTTTTCTTGAACAATTCAAGCTCCGTAACAACAGGCTCAATTTTATCCGTTTTCTGCTTCAGCGTCTCTACTTTTTCAAGAGCACTCTCGTTAGCTACACGATAGCTGAATGGGATAGCTTGTCCTGTTTCGTACATAATTTTCCCAGAATATCCAGCGTTATTAGTAATGTGTTGAGCATCTTGAATTAAGTTGCGCTCGCCTTTCGAAGCATAGACACGATTGTCATGAGATTCAAAGAATAGCTGTTCGCCAAAGAAGATTTCCTTATCTTCACCTCGCACGTTCAACGTATTATACCCAGCGGCAAGTTGTTTCTGGAAAACTCGAGGGGACACAACCAAGTCATTCTGGTCGATGTTCCCGATGGCGAAATTGTATGTCCCTGCATCCTTGACATAGACGTCAATGGTGTCAATAAAGCCACGGCTCTTGTCCCATTTTTTGGTAGGGCTCATATATCCGAGGTTATTAATCGTCGTTGCTTGAGTCGTATCAATGCCAGTAATGTCTGAACCAAACTGCACCTTAGATGTGTCTGGCATGACGAATGGCACCTTTGAAGCAATGGCACTAGAGCCAAAATCAAGGTTTTCAAGATAATGCGCTTGAGCATTTCCACCTTGGATGACCTTTGTAGGTTCATCCGATGTCAAGCGACTAATAAGGATATAGCCGTTTGCTTCAGGAGTGAAATCTTGATTGACTAACACGTCTGTAGTAGAAAATGTTTTAAGTTTCTTCCCAGAAATGTCAAAGTAATGCGTAAACACCCCACGGACATTTTTCAGACCGTAAGTCACGCCGGCTTGCATGTACAATTTAGGATAGATTCCCCACGTACCAGCATCGTAAGTACCATTTCCACTACCAGACCAAGCCTTACCGACCTTAAAGGTACGTTCATCAATCAACTGTTTAACAATATTAACGAAACTGAGTTCTTCAGGCTTGACATCTAGTGTCAATTTAGGAATTTTAAGAGAGATATAGCCGTCTGGAAGATTCGAGAAATCAACGTTGGCTTTTTTCAAGTCTTCCAAAGAAGCGTTAAACACTCTTGCGGTCTCGTCCGGTTTAGAAGATACATAGAGCATACAATCTTCTGGTGGAACGTACTCCGTGGTGACTAAGTCATCGGTTTCAGAGAACTTTTTGACAAGTCGTCCGCCGTCGCTAGAAATCGCAAACGTGAAGATTCCACGGACATTTGATAGATAGTATTTAAACCCTTTTTTAATTGGGATTGGCATGAATCGGAGCCAACCATTAGAAGACCATGTTCCAATGGCTGTGTTATTCCAAAGATAGACTGAGCCTTCAATCTTATCTCTCAATAACTGCTCGATTGATTCTGTGAAGTCGATATTGTCAGCCGTCACTTCATCAACGTTCAGCCCTCTGGATTGATAGACACCACCCTCTTTCCAATGCCTATCATCCTCATTGAAGTAATACCACTTACCTGTATTGCTTGCTACTACGATACCATTGGCACCGTTTGGATAAGTACGTTGAATTTCCTCAAGGGAACCAAGAACAGCCTTTGGAGCGTTGGAAGAGATGGCGTTAAGCCTTGACTCAACCCATTTAGTGCTGGCCTTCCCATCCAAATTTTTAGACATATTATCGAGCCTATCCGGAAGTGTGTTATACGTATCCCTTGACTTCACAACTTCCATATCGGTATTTCCGCTCTTGGCAGCGTCGTCATAGGTGATTTCCATACCCCTAGCGATAGCTTCACGAACATCGGCCCCTTTAGTTTTTTTGCGGATAGCGTCCACGAGGACACTGATTTTATTGGTTTTCTCAAGAGGGGTCACATCATCATATAGATTCAAACGTCCCTCTGCTTCATTCTGTGGCATTAAGCACCTCCTAATTCATTTCGTAATCGAGCAATCTCAGCTTCTAACTCACTGATACGCTGAGCACGCTCTTGTTGACTCATATTGAACGCTGAGAGTTTAGCGTCATAATCAGCTTTAGCTACGTTGTAATCTGCAAGAGCTTTGTTGTACACTTCACGTTCAACATCCGTCGCATTTGCCCCTGGAGCCGTCGGAGCTTTTGGCTCAACAGGTTTAGATTGACTAGCAGATTTAAGCGCAGACAACTGAGCGTTTAACTGCTCTAGTTTTTTCTGCTTAGTAGCAATAGATTGGTCTAGTTTGAATTTTTCAATCGAGCTATCAGCTTCTTGCGTTTGCAATTGATAAGCTGATAATGATTGCGATTGTGATCCGATAGTCAAATCAACCGACCGTGGATTCAGTATGTCGATTTTCTTCTCAAGAATTTGCAAAGTTTCAATACCGGACAGCGGCGCATTGATAATCTTGTGCTTGTTCCCAATTTTGAACTTACTATATCGACTATCAATCAAATAGCGTTCAACTGCTGAGATTGTCCATTTAGCCAGTGCAATCTTCTGATTTCTCAAATACTGCTTACCACGAGCCAAAAGGATGCTAGGATTGTCGATTTCTGTCCAGATGACTGATTTCCGAATGAAACCAAACTCTTTGATAAGTTCTTCATCAGCTAGATACATCTTCCCGTCATTGACGCTTCTAATATCGAGCTGTGCCCGTGTTACGTCTGGGCTCTGGTCTTCCTCTTGGCCTTGGTTTTGGCTCTGTAAGTCCGCACCGATTGGAACAATTATTGTGGCAAGACCATCAAAATCAACTTCACGGCTCGCAGATTTGATGTTTTGGCCTAGCTTGATTGGGCTCTCTTTGGTAACTCCAATATCCGTAGTCCAATCCACATACAACCTTGTGTTAAACTCTCTTAGCGTGAGATAACCACCAATATTGTTAATGATACGCTCTCTGACAGTGTCCCAGCTTGAATCATAGCCAATGTAGCGGAATGGACGGTCCGACCTACTGTGAACTGTGATATTTCGAGGGGTTATCCGCTTGTATTCCTCGATTTGGACGTTTGCAGATTCAAAGATTATTTTTAAATAATCTTCAGCTCCTTTGTTTGGCAATTTTTGGAACCATTGAGCCGAGTCATGAAGATATGACAAGAAGTCCTCGCAGACAACCTTTTGAACAAATCCGTTAGTTGACATCTCGTTAGTCATCGTCAATACTCGGCCTACAAACTCAACTTCGTTATCTCTCAAGTTGACGACCTCAATGATAGATTTAAACTGAACCATTTTCTGGTACATCGTATGGCTTAACGGAATTGAAAACTCTAGCTCGTGAATACTGTTGACGGCTTGCTTGATTTCACCGTGAACAATCTTGTTACCTCTTGGACTGTATGGGTCGTGGATGACTCTGCGGCTTGCAGTAGTCCGATTGAGCTTATCCCAGCGTCTATCAAGGAAGCTAGGCCACCAATAGATGGCATACCCTGCTTTTTTTGCTAAACCACTAGGACGCTCTGGAACAGTTATCTTTTTGCCATCAAGGTACTCTTTTGAACCGCTTGAAGTGACTACATAGAAGTGAGATTGATATATACCACTGTCGCTGTTGTGGTCGACTGTATTAATGGTACAGTACCAATCATCACCCCATTTTAATGCGTCATACCAGACAAGGTCGTCTTGTCCAGATTCTTCAGACCAAGTCGGGACTTGCAATCCAGATATGCCATTGCTAGACCTTAGGCCTTTAACCCGAATAGCGTAGCCCGTGCTACTGATGTTGAAAACTTCAATGCTATCACAAGATACCGTCATGCCATCACCTCGTTAGAATAATGCATTGCTACTGTGCCATTTCCTTGAGCTTCGAAATAGTTGATACCGATATCAAGGGTGAGAGCAAAGTCTTTGTTCTCGCCTTTCTTCAAGTAATAAATAGTACCGTTAGCATCCTTCAAGGTGATGTCTTCACTACAGATAATCAAGGGGCTGATTGATGTATCTCCAGCATTAACGAAATAAACGGGTGTTTTCTTCTTCTCGTAGCCTAAATACCATTTAGTCCACGTCGAATTATCGTTTTCAAAGTCAAATGTGTCCCAAACGTCATCGAAGTATTCGTCTTCGTGAAATGCGAATGGATAGCACTTAAATACAATGGTAGCGACCAGATTTTTCTTAATCGGATCATCAGCTACTTTAATGTGCTTAATCTTGCCCATCCAAAAATAGCGCCTATCATGCGTATCTCTTAATTTTCGCTGAGTTTTAGTAACCATGCTCGACTTAATCTGCCTTTCAGCAATCTTCCGATTTTCGTAAGTAGTGAATGGTAGTTTAAACTCGTATGTAATTTCTCTTGATTCAAACACACGTTCACCAAGAGCGCTAGAAAAGTCGAGTTCCCCTTGCATGTAAGGAATAGACTCAACGATTTCTTTCTCGTCTGGCGTTGGTGCTTCACGTTTTTGAAGGTACCAACCAGCGTCACGACTGTTAAAATCGCCGAACACTATATATTCTTTAATTTTAGTAATCATAATCTGTGTCGTCCTTTCAAAGTTTTAATCGTATCAATGGCATCGTTAAAGTTATTAACCGTGCCACCCACAAGAGCACCAGTGTCTAATACCATGTTTTGACCTTGTGCAATCTGTTCCTTGACGTCTACGAGAGCGTCAATAACATCATTAAGCAATCCAGCTGAATGTGCAGCATAGGCTTCTTGACGTGCTGAGATAGTGGCGTCTGGCGTTTTATCACGCAAGACTTCCATCTTGAGCTGACTAGCCATGTTTGAAGTAGCACCAGTTAACATTGCGGTAGCCCTAGCATTAAATGAGTCGACTTGACTGGCAATTGAGCCAAGGCTCTCAGCAACGACTGGAGCTGAATTATCAATACCTTCAGCGATACCAAGACCAATCCACCATCCGACTTCGTCACGGAAAAGGTGTGAAGGTGAGTGAATTTTGGCTTTAGCCTGTGCGGCTCTTTCTGCTTGTGCTACAAGGGCATTAGCTGCTGCCGTAACTGCACCCAATGCAGAATTAAGACCAGCGGCAAGACCTTGCCCCATGTAGGCTCCAGCTGAGAAGAAGGCGCCATAGCCGGCTCTTGCTGCGGCTGCTGCTTGGTTAACGGCTGCTTGAGTTACTGCTACTAATTGCTGACCGCTTGATTGCATAGCTGAAACCATTTGAGCGCCACCAACTCTAACTGCAGCAACGACTTGGTTCATGCCGTTTCTGACCGCTGACACGATTTGATTCATAAAGGCTTGCGCACTAGCAACCATTTGCATGCCACTCGCTCGAAGTGCTGCAGTCATTTGCATAGCGCCAACAGTGACAGCTTGAGTTGCTGACATCATGCCCATGGATACTGCCATGCCAAGCTGAGTCATGGTCGCTGACAACATCATGGCTGACGCTGCTACACTAACAAACACGGATGATAATGCCATAACTTGACCGCTAACGACTGCGAGACCAGCACCAGCGGCTTGAACCGCAACAGTAACCATCGTTAACTGCGTAGCTAACATAGTAGCCATCATTCCCATAGTTGAGAATCCGACCTGTGCAGTCATGAGTTGAGCACCAAACATGGTTACTGCTGAACCAGCCATCATCATTTGACTTGTCAATTGCATGATTCCTTGTGAAAACATCATGAATTGAGTGTTTAGTATAGTTAATGATGTACCAATCATCGTGAATTGAGTACCCATCATAGCTAAGCTTGTACCTAGCATAGTTGAGCTAGTAGCCATCATAGTGAAGCTAGTCGTTACCATTGTTAGCTGAGTAGCTAACGCAGTGAAGCTAGTAGTCAACATAGTCATAGCAGCGCTGATTGACGTTAGGCTTGTTCCCAATGTCATGGCTACAGTGCTAAACATAGTCAAGCCTGTAGCTGCTTGCATAAGTGAAGGGACAATCATCATAATTTGCGTTTGAAAGGTTGTAATAGGCCCCACAATCGCACTCAAGCCAGTAACGGATTGCATTGCTTGAGTTGAAAATGTGCTGAATGACGTCCCTGCCGTAGTAAGTAACGCTTGCAAGTTAGTAAACGCTGATTGAATGCTTGTGATCGTGCTTGCAAATGATGTCAAACCAGATACAGCGCTAGACGCTGACGTTGACACCTTGCTCATACCATTACCGAGCTGAGTCATGCCAGTACCAGCTGCGGCAAGACCGGCTGAGTTATCACCGATTGACCCCACACCTTTGGCGACTGCTGCAAGAGATGCAGCCATGTCTCCAAGGTTGGTGTTAGTGATTTTAACAACACCATTCGCCAATTGATTGAATCCAGAGCCAGCTTTTTGTGCTGCAGTACCAATAGAATTGAACACATTAGCCAATCCGTCGAGAACTGACTTAATGGCACTACCAGCAGAGCTGATGGTGCTTGAAATTCCTTCAAACGCTGATTTGATACCAGTACCGATACCTTGCGCCGCAGTGCTGATTGATGTACCGACTGATTGCACGACACTGGCAATGCCTTGCAATGCTGCACCAATAGCGCTACCTGTAGCACTAATGATACTTGCAACACTACTCAACGCCGTACTAATAGCCGTACCGATTCCCATTGCAGCAACAGCAATGGCTGACCCAGCCGCTGATACTACTCCAGCGATACCTTGCAAGGTCGCAGAAATGACGCCATCGATTGCTGAAATGATTGGCACAATCTGACCGATGATTTGAACGATACCAGTAACGATAGACTGCAAGATAGGCGCAAGAGTTTGTACGACTGTGACGATGGCAGAGATTATCTGACTAACGACTGGTGCCATCGTTTGAATGACTGTTACAATCCCTTGAATCAAGGCTATGATGACTGGTGCCGTTGCTTGAATAGCTTGGACAACCACTTGTAAAACCATTGCAATCTGTGGCCCGAATTGCCCAATTACTTGAGCAACTTGAACGATACAGTTTGCAATGACAGGAGCGATTGCCACAATAGCGTTAGCAATGATTTGAGCTACTGCCGTGATTGTATTTCCGATGATTTGAACAATCGGAGTGAATGTCTCAACAATTCCACTGATTGCAGTGCCTAGAGCAGTAACCCAATTAGTCAAGGCGTCAATGACGGTTGGCAATACACCGAGGATAGATGTTAGAGCTGAACCGAACGCTGTCACGAATGGCGCTGCATTTCCTAGAGCAGTTCCAGCCGCTTCAACTAATGGTGCTAATTGAGCTAGGCCGGGCGCAGCTTGTCCTACTGCCGTGATTACTGTGGCAAAAGCAGTACCGAAAGCTTCAACGATAGTTCCAGCTGCCTTACCGATAGATTCGACAACGGTACCGAACGCTGATCCGATAGAACCGATAATTTGCGAAACACCGCTTGCGTGGCTTGCTAGTAGTGAGAATGAGGCCACAATCAACGCAATACCAGCACCAATTCCGACTGCGGCAATGGCTACGGATGCACCGAATGATAGCAAAGTAGCTGGATTGAGACCTTTAAGGCCTTGTAAGGCTATATTAACAGCCGTACCAATTCCCTTGAATGCCGTTGCTAGTCCTGTGCCAATTCCTTTGGCTGCAGTAGCAATGGATGACCCAGCTGATTTAATGACGTTTCCAATGCCACTGAATACTTGAGAGATTGCACTCTTTCCACTTTTAGCACTGTTAGCAGCACCAGTGATTCCCTCTGTAGCCTTGCTCTTGAAGGCACTGAATGGATTAAATGACTTAATCCAGTTAAGTCCTCGCATTGCAGCACTAAATGCTGCCAGCCCAACTTTAGCACTCGCAAAACCAGCAACAATCGCCACGATTCCAGCGGCTAGGCCGTTAAATACACCTTGAGGGATAGATGATAATAGCCTTGAGAACATGGAAATAACTTGTGAAATCCATTTAACCAGTGTTCCTAGTGCAGTACCAAGACCAGAGATGACCGCTTGCATTTCTGAGCTTTTAAGCACGTTAGCAAACGATGCACCGACTTTCTTGACTAAGTCCCAAGTGTTGCTTAATGCTGACCCAAAGGCTTGAAATGCCCCAGTATCAGCAAACGAGCTGATGAAGCTCTTGACTGATGTAGTAGCAATCCTTAGACCGTTTGAAATACCGTTAGCAATGTCACCAATTGCACTGCCTAGTCCTTGTAATAGCTGATTGCCATTGATTGAGCTAAACATGACGCTTAACTGGCTACCGATATAGCTGAATGTGCTGGATAGTGACTTAACTGCACCAGTGCCGCTAAAACCCTTCCAGAGCGATTCTAAGCCTTTGCCAATACCGTCTGAAATCTTGTCGAAATCAATTCTTTCAATAGCATCCGTAAGCCCTACGACTGCCTTGATACCGATCTGATTGAGTTTCTCAAATTGTGGCATCAATTTAATACCGATAGACTCTTTCATACTATCGATAGCTTGGTCAACGGTCTTGAATTCTGTCGCCATCTTACTGAATACTGGGTTGTTACCAGCTCTAGTTATGGCGTCAAAGAAATCCTCGGTCTTAATCTTGCCGTCTTGAACTGCTTGCACCATTTCGTCAGTGCTCATGCCCATTTCCTTGGCAACTGCTGCGATACCTGCAGGCGTTTGTTCCATCATGAGCTTGAAGTCTTGCCACTGAACCTTAGGCTTGGCTGCCATTTGGGTCGCTTGTTGGCTCAAGGTCTTCATGGCTTGTTGAGGGTCTAGAGCTGCCGCCGCAAGACCACCGAAACCTTTAACAAGTTCGGTTGTATTCTTGGTTCCTACCGCCGCTAACTGTGAGTATGTAGAAGCCATGTCGGACGCTGAATAGATGGTCTTGGTGGCAAAATCTTGCAACTCGCCTTTGACCTGTCTAATTTGGTCGGTAGGCATCCCAATCTGTTCCATGTTCCCATCGAACATCTTCCATGCTTTTGTTGCACTATTTAGCTCGCCTACCATGGATTTTATTCCGCCACCAAGAGCGCTGATACCGCCCATGATAACCCCACCGATTAAGTTAGCACCTAGAACAGATTTAAAGACCGAACCAACCTTACCAGCTGAGCCTTTTAGTCCCTCTAGCGAGCTCTTAATACGTTGTGCGCCATTTTCAGCGTCTTTCCCATCGAACAACGCCTTAATGGTGACCGTACCATCTGCCATAGATTATTCCCTCCTTTCTAAAATTCTTCTTCGTATTCTTCCTCCTCTATCTCATCGTAAGGTAGAGCATAATCTTTTTGAAGCTTACGCATCTCTTCCTTGTATTCTGCTGAGTCACCCTTTTGCGGCTTCCACTTACGAATTTTGATAACTTCCATCAGCTTAGTACCCTCTGGCAGTCCAGACAGTAGAGCGTTGAACTTGCGCCAATGCAAACTACCTTGTACATCGAATAGATCAATGCCGTACGCTTGCAAGAATGATGAATAGATATAGTCACCATCATATCTAATGTCATAAGGTGCCCGTTGCTTCGTCTCATCGCTTGCAGTGGTCTTCATTGGGTTACCAGCCAAGTCATACTCAACATGATTGTCCTCGACGTCAGATAAGCTTATGTGCTCCTCGAATACTGATTTGAAAACCTTTGACATTTCCTCAATTGAGAAGCCTTCAAACGATTCGTTGAATGACTTAGCTTTTTCCTCTCTGGTCTCACCTTCAAGGCTCTGGCTGATTAACATCCTAATAGCGAAATGAGGTTTGACATATTCAGGTATATCTTCATCTCTCAGCATTTCGAACATCTTTAGGATGTTGTCAAAAGATAGATTTAGAAGATACTCTTTATCATCGATAACTAACTTATCGTCTAGTTTTCGTGATATATCTAGCATAGTTGCTACTCAGCTAGATATTTTTCAAGGGCTTCTTTAGAACTTTGATTTTCAAACTCTTCAGTAATGCCCTTAATAGCTTCGATAAGGTATACCATGACATTAATAGTTGATTCACCAGCAAACTGATATACCTTGTCAAAGGCTTCTTTATCGTTGAAAGTCTTATTGAATCCGTCTTTAACGAGACCTTTAAGCGTTTCAAGTGCCTTGTCATCGTCTGAATCCTTGAATTGTTGTGCTTTGGTTTCCAAGTCCTCACCAACCGCCTTCATGCGCTGAATATTGCTATCTGACACCGGAAATTCAAGCTTGAACTCACCGAAATCCACAGGGATAACATTGCTACGTTTTTTAATTGATACCATGGTTTTATTCTCCTTATACGAAAAAAAGAGGGTAAGGGCTAAACCCCACCCCCTCAAGTTGTCTTATCTGTTATTTATGATCTAAAGTTTCCGATTATCCACCAACGGCTGGTGAAGTTGTTGCTCCGCCTGGTGTGCCAGAAGGTGCCGCTGGTGTTCCAGTTGCTCCAGAAGCTGCCGCTGCACGTCCAGCTGGTGCTGATGTGATATCATGCTTCTCTGGTGTACGTGACCAGTTAACTTGGAATTTGATTGATTCCAATTCAGACGCTTCACCGTCTCCAATTTCAATCTCAGACAAACGTGCAAGACCTTCCTTATAGTACTTACCAGTAGGCACTACTTCCTTATACCAAACGACCAAGTCGTCTGCTACTGCGTCTTCTTTATCTGCTACAAAGTTTTGAGCTTTGTCGGAATAATCACGGTGTCCTTCGAATGAGCGACCACGAGAGATTGAGGAAATAATCTTCTCTTTTGTACCGTCACCGTCGAAATAAGCAATATCATCGTCTTCTGCGTCGTTTTCTGGCGCAGATTCTTTGATACCTTTGGCAATCCACATATATTTATCCTCAGTTGGGACTGTATCTGGATTTTCTGAGTCGTAAGCTGCAATGTAGTGCTTACGAATCGCATTTTTAAATTTAGCCATTAATTAAGGCTCCTTTCCACTTCTAGTCTTGCCTGTAGATCAAGCAAGTAAATATAAAAGCCCTGCTCGTCGGCATCGTTCAAACTCGGTGTCTCGACGGTCAAGGCTAAGAATGTGTATGAATTATTTGAACTTGGTAACTCGAATCCGATTTTGGAAAGCTCGGTGTTTATCTTCCAAAGAATGGCATTTAGTTTTTGCTGGTCCTTTGATTTAATCGCTACTTCATAGGGCAGCGATAGAATCTGAGTACCGGCCATGTCTTCGTCTTCCACCTTGCCACCAGGCAAGGGATAGACTGAAAGACTTTCGTCCTCAGAAAGATAATCAAGATTGCATTTCAGAGGTAGCCCAAGTGTATTGATGAAGCTTGCAAGAACTTCTGAAAAATCATTGTTGTTCACTTATTTAACTCCCATTCCTTTCAAAGCGGTATCGCCCCACTGTTTAGCGTATTTCGGAGTAGCTTTTCTATCCCACCGCTTACCAGTTCCGGGCGTGGTGTATTTACTGAAAGTCCACCGCTTAGTCTTGTTGTAACTAGAGCCATAGAATTGCGCTCTAGCGTAAGGGCCTGGATATCTGATACCGTCAGCTATCGGGGCGCCGCTAGTGCTTAATGTTCCATCTTTACGAGGTATGAACTGTTCCATGTCCTCTATCATTTGGCTAATCATTTCAGTTTTCCCACGTTTTACTGCTTCGGGACTGCACTTCTTTTCCAAGCCTTTTAGGTCAACCTTGACGTACACTGTTCCACCCATCAAACCACCTCGATTTCATAACATAAAATCCTATGATTAAACGGATGATATTGAGGTATGATTTTACGGATAATGTAGTCTCGGTGAGTGTCATTAACTCGACCATTCAACCAACTATCGTCTAATTCAATGGGTGTATACTTCGGATAGACCATGAGTACCGAGAAATTATTCTCACTTCGATTCTGACCGCTACCGGTGTGAGATACTGACCTATCAAATCTAACGGGTTTAAGGGTTGTGGGCTCATCATACGTTACTTTACCCCAGACGTCCTTCTCACCCGTTGGTCTCTGAATCGTGACAGTATCGACTAGCATACGCTTATCTATCATAACCCACCGCCTTATAGCCAAAACCAGCCAGAATAAGCCAGTTTAGAGCGTCAAGAGATAGATTGTACCTCTTGCCATCGTGAGACGCTTTAGATCCGTTTTGATAGCTTACATGAGTACGTCCGACGGTCATACTTGCTAGTGAGGATTTGTCCTCTGCAGTCATAATGCCGCTTGAATCAAGATAAGCGATTTGGCAAGCTACTGCCTTTTTGACTGCTTGCTTGCGTGGTTCAAAATCGCTTGCAAAATCAGTGAAGTCGTAGAAGTTCTTGATATACAAGTCGACAGCCATTGCTGCACGAGCTTCTAGTTTTTCAAATCCTTCCACTTCATCAAAACCAAGTTTTAGATATTCGTCTTTGGTTAAATATGTCATTCAACCACCCTCCTTCCGTTATTTTAGGAGGTCTAAAAGCTCCGCTTTAGTTAATGTTGTGTACCCAGTAAGACCTCGTTGTTGCGCAAGAATACGCAAGTCAGCGACGGTCATATTTTCTAGTTCGTTCACAACTTCCTCAACAGTTTCAGCAATGGGAGTGGCTTCAGTATCGTCGTAATGGCGACGCATTAACATACCCATTACGCACCTCCGAATTTAACGACCTTAGAGTCATCGTAGAGATAGACACCGTAGTGCTCATCACCAGAATAGACAGTAGTCTTCTTCAAGATGTCACGGTCATTTTCAATCATCACGTCACGTTTAAGGGCAATGACAAATGCGCCGTATTTAGCGTCGTCGTCTGTGTCTGTTTGAAGAGCTGAGACTTTAACAAGGAAACCTTTCCCTTCGTCAACCTTTTTAGTACGGACGATTTGCACGCCAGATACTTCACCAAATGTGCCAGACACAACGATGTCAGCACCGATTTCTGAGCCTTTAAGCCAGTTTTGACCGGCGTCAGCACGCAATTTAATGGCGTCCTTTGGATTGATGAGCGCTACATAGCGAGCGTCTTCCTCGTCAGCGAAGATTTCCAAGGCTTTGTCAATGTTTGCAACTGTAGTAGGCCCGTCAGTAATGCTCTGCGTCGCAGTTTTAGCGACATCTACAAGGTCGTTATCAACTTTGTTAGCGATAGCGAGTGCAATCTGGTTAGTTGCTTCACCGTAGACATTGCCATGACCGACCAAGGCAGCCTTGTCAGTGATTTCGATAGCCTTACCAGCTTGTTTCACTTTCATTTTCGTTTCTTTAGTACCAAGTTGGTCGATTGGAATGGCAGTGCCTTCGGTGATGTCTGTGGCATCTCCTGAGTACGTCCATTGTGGGACAGTCAATTCATCGCCTGGACGACCTACAAGAGTAGTGTCGATAACTGCCAAAGGTGTGAATTTGATTAGTTTAGGCAATTTAGCTGAAACCATGTCAGCCATAACCTGTGGATTGATTACCTGAGCGGTAGTTGTAATACCTGTAGCCATTTAAGATTATCCTTTCAATTGTTGATATAACTCTGGGTCTTTATCAAAAAGCTCTTGACGCTCATTGATACCCATGCGTTTAAAATCTTCTTTAGTGATACCGCTCTGACTAGCAGTTGGGTTACCACCGGCAAAGATTTTAGGTTGTGCTGCTTGTTCCTCTTGCTTGAAAAGATATGGGCTTGTTTCTTTCAACCCTTTAATAACCTTGTCCAGTTTAGGTTTACCAGATTCATCAAGTTCGATTTCATCAAAATTAATGAATTTAGCAAGGTCGTCTGGATTGTGAGCATCTACATCTTTCAAAGCTAGACGAATAGCATTTGATTTAGTAACTTTCGCAAGGTTAGCTTCGCTGTCAGTCTTGTAAGCTTCAAATTTAGCTTGCAAGTCGGTCAATTGTTGTTTAACTTCCTCACTCGCTCCCTCTTTGGCTTGCAATTCGTTGAGTGCTTGGCTTTGTTGCTCAAGTTGTTGCTTAAGGCTGTCGTTTTCAGCTTGCACTTCAGACTTAGCTTGTGCTTTAGCATTCTCAATCCCTGAACCGTACGCATTCATCAAAGAATCGATAACCGCTTTGTCTGTAATACCAGCTTCAACCAACATGTCACGTTTTAAACTCATGCTTAAAACTCCTTTGTTTTACGTCCAAGGGACTGAATTTGCCTAGTTTTACGACATTCGACAGGTCAAATAGAAAAACCGCATCAATTTGATACGGTTTGTTTTTTATTTTGGCGTTTACGCAGCTTTATCTCCGCTTTTGCTTCCCTCAAAGGGTCACTGTAATATCGCTCTCTTGAGTAATCACGATGCAAAAATGGATGTTGTGCTAAATAAGACCTCATTGCCGCTTGTCTAGCCTTAACTTGTTCCTTGTACTTGCTTATCAGTTCGTCATCCTCCAGCTTGTTAGCAACGTGTAGCATTTCCTTGGATTGTCTGATAGAGCGCTCTATAGCTCTCTGTTTAGACTGGCTATTAGCGTTCTCTATTGCTTCCTCTGGCGTTAGGTTGGCGAGGTGTTCTGGTAAGTCTGGTTTGTAGTTAACGCCGACAACATAAGGTGTCAGTGTGTGATGGCAGTTAATGCCAAGGCAACCACCAGCGCTACCGTAACCGTAATCTAACAGAGAATAGATTTTCTCGCCTTCCTCTGTTCTAGTCTCACCAAACGTTACAATTTGATGCTGAATCGGTGCGCACATCTCACGAGCTGCTGGCTTCATCGAGTAATAGAATGTATCAATACCTAATTCTTTAGCCGGTGCCATTCTAGCTTCACGATAGACACGCCATGATGTCGAATTAATAACCGTTCTTGCGTAAGTATCAGCTCTCCACTGCTTGCCTTGCTTATCTGTAAAACCATAGAAGCCTTTATCAGCCCATTTAATAACAGTGGTTGATATAGCTTTCTGAGGGGTTGCTAACCCAGTAACAACTTTTGCGACAGTCTCCTCAACAATTCCTTGATAGACCTTTCTGACGCTCTTAGGTAGCGTTGTATTAATAAGGTTGTCGATATCTCCTGTTGTCTGATTAACGTAGTTTGCTAGATTAGTTTGAACAAGGTTGTTTGTGATAAAGTTGCTGTTGCCGCCTAAGGCCTCTAATAGTTGGCTCTTGGCATCCTTGTATACTTTGTAGCCCTCATTCTCAATAACATATCTCAATTGTTCTTCAGCAACACCAGAATACTCAGCGATAAGCTTAATATTAGCATTGTTGAGCAATCCCATCTCACTCATTTTTTCGAGTTGCCAAAGGTATGGATTGTCTTCAAGGCTTGCAGTCCCACGTTCTCTCACTCGGTCAATTACTTGGTCGAATAATTCCACGGTTAATTGATGATAGATGTCCGCTACTCTACTGGCGTCAAGCGTTAGTTGTTGGTCATTTAACTTGATAGGTTTCTTTTTTTGCATATTAAACCTCTAGGCTCTTCAGCAAACACTTTAGCAGGGTTCTTTGCGATTCTAAACCACTCAAAGAATTTCTTTAAGAGTTTCATTGTCCGTAAGTCTCTCTTTCATCATCCGTCCTAAAGCTATCAGCGCTTGCTATTGTTTCATCATTGATTGCTTGATAAATCTCTTGAGCTTGTTCCTCAGTTACATTAAGCGTCTTCTCGATAGCCATTGTCTTAGGTGCAAACCCAGCGGCTACCATTTTAGACCAGTAATCAAACTCAGCGTTTCGGTCGTTAAACACACCATCGTCTAAATCCACACTGATTTCATCCATTGTTGGAATCTCACCAGTGTATAGATTATAGATTTTAGCAATCTCTAGGATTGAGATGACAAGCTCTTTCAATGACTGCTCAACTAAAGTAGCGATAGAGTTACGCATTTGATATGTGTCTGATTGCTCTGACACTACCTCGGTAGCAGTCTTCATAGATTTGCCATCAAAGCTAAACATGCCAGCTGACACGCCTAACTGCATTTCAAACAGGCTAAGACCTTTGTTGATAGCCTTAATGTAATCGTCTGAGCGGATGTCAGTCGTAAGGTCAGTAATGCCGATACCTTTATCCATGTCACCACTGTCAAACTGCTCATAAACATTGTGGCCAGTCTCAAACTCACGCTTAACTGTTACTTTCTCACCACTAGCATCGTACTCAGTCTTAATCATTTGAGTAGGTACTGCCACACGACGCTGTCCCATCTTGACCTCCCACATAAACTCATCATACGTAGTATTGATGAAGTCCATTGTAGTTTTAGCGTTATCAAAAATAGACAAGCCTAGAGGACTGTTAATGTCCTTGTTATTCATGCCTGGTGGCTTAAGATATGTGAATAACGGCCTTGTAAGCCCGTTGAGTGTGACAGTCTCTTGCAAGTCCTCGTAAATAACATTTAACGGCACACGTTGACCGATACGGTCCTTGGATTCAGACTCATATAGCTCATTAGTTATCGTGTAGCTGTCCTTAGTCCACTCATGGAATTCAATCAGACTGTAGTATTTTACTTTCTGACCGTCCGTTTTGAGTGTTTTAGTCACGATAGCAGCACTCGATACATCTTGCGTGTTCGATTGCAATGGCAAGAATACTGGCGCTTGTACGAATGACACCCTTACACGGTCTTCATCGATGTATGGACGCATAGCAAGCCCACCGAGTGCCAAACATGATTCAAGGTAGCGTTCAAAGTTCTTGCTAAATCTGTCAGTTTTAAGCGTCTCGTTGACGAATTCGTCAGCCGCTTCATTATCAACTTGGATAGTCGCTTGCTCGTTAAACACTAGACTGGCAACTTTCTTTGAAGCCGTGCGTCCGATAGGCAAGTGGTTGAAATCACGCTTGACTTGTGCCCCGTTGCTATCTCGGTATGTCACACGGTCAAACGCTCCAGCAAAGTAGCGCAAGTTATCCATGATACGATTGTATTCTTCTGGTGAAATAGCTATTTTTGGATGGTCTGTGATACTGTTTAGACTTTGATTAGTCATCACATAATTACTCCTTTTGAAGATATTTTTAATGGTCTGTATAATTCCCATTCTTTCTTCTCCTATGCTTTGAGGCCAAGGTCTCTAGCATTATCTAGTACAAAATATTTAAACTCATCGACTGTGTGGTCATCCTCTTTGATTACTTTAGGGTCATCGGTATGTATCGTCTTTTCGTCGTAACGGTACATCTTATGTTCTTCATAGAATATCTTGTTAGCTGGAATATCCAAGTAATAGAAGCGTCCCTCTGCTAACAGACTGATAACCATATCAATCATGGTCTGATTCTTCTTCTTTGCAACTGGATGCCATCGCTCGCCAAAGTCTTTAAAGTATTGGTTGCGAAGCGCACCCTCGGCGCTATCGATTGTCATGCGTAGTTTTGGCACTCGGTACTGTTTGAGTACTTTGTCAATGAAGTTACTGACCATTACAGTCAATTCACTCGGTGCCTTCTTAACAACTTGACCAGCTGGGCTGTAATAGAATGTATCAAGTAATATCACATTGCCCTTTGCAGTCAGACCATAAGCACCGCAAGCTGTAGCAGATTGCTGGTGTCCAGTATCCATTGCGAATGATATTCCGATAAGTCTATCGTCCGTTGGTAAGCTGTCGATAGCGTGAAACGTACTCATGTTATAGACTTGATTTCCCAAACCAACTGCTTCACCAAGATATAAGTAGCGATAGTAGTCGTAATCGTTTTGCTTAATGCGTTCGATATCCTCAAGCATTTGCTCGGTCACAAAGCCTAACTTATCATCAAGATAAGTGCTTGAGTGAGCTAGATAGTTATCATTAGTCTTAATGTCCTCAAACCACTCATTTATCCAACTATATGGATTTCTGGGTGGATTGTAAGACCAGAAGAATTGCACAAAGGGAGCCTTTTCGTGTTTCTGACGCATGAAAGTAACATTAGACTGGTCGAAGTCCTCAGCATTGTTAAACTCAGCTGCTTCTTCATACCAAACTGCGATAATGTTCCCGATGTCATTTGATTTCAGCTTTTGGAAATCGTCCTGTCCGTAGAAATAGAAGGTCGAGCCAGTACGCTTGTGAACTATCTTAAACGGGCTTACAGTAGCTCTGAATTGAGTATCTAGCCCAAACATACTGATAGCCCACTGAACTTTATTAAACACGCTGTCTCGTATCGTATTCGCCACTTTCCGAATGACAACGATATTAGCTTTCTCGCCCATCATAATGTATTTAATCATCATGTAGACAAGCTTCAGCACGATTACAGACGATTTAAAAGAGTTACGCCCACCTTTAAGCACGTTATAGGGTTTCTGAGACTGCCAAACGACCTTGAAATTAGGGTTAACGTTTTTTTGAATGTCAATCGTCGCCATTTGGGATATCCTCCCAAGCGTTGATGATATTGACGTTCATAGTGCCTTCAACGCCACTGTCAAGTTGTTCTCTTAGCTTTCTGATTTCAAGTTCCAATTTTTCGGACTGTTTAGCCGTTGGATAACGTTTCAAGATTTCAACAATTGCCTTGATAACTGTATTGTTGTCAGCCTTCTTCATAAGCCTTTCAACCTCACCAGTCAACGGATTCATCATCAAGACTTCTTCATCTCGTTTTCCTCTAGCAATGTCAGATAGAATGGACAAGGCTTCTTTAGCACTCATGATGTTTGCATCGTGCATCTTCTCGATTTCAGCAGTGATAAAGCTTTTTATTTCAGCTTTCTTCAGCAATTTCTCAGCTTGTGCGCCCGATGTTTTTGGGCTATACCCAGCATTAATTGCTGCTTGTGTGCCGTTCCCTAGCTTGATATACTCACTAGCAAATAGCTTTTGTCGTTGATTTAGCCCAATATGTCCACCTCCTTCGTCGCTAGATTTTTGTGCATAAAAAAGACAACCCACAAAATGAGCTGTCTAGCTATAATTATCAATACTAATATTATATCGCTAATAAACGTTCAAACTCTAACATTTATCAAGTGTTTCCCTCGTCTTTATCTCCCAAAAACACCAGACATTCACCGTTTCTGTAGTTCTCAGCAAACTCTAAAATGGCCTGTTCTCTCATTCGATAATATTCACTTTCAGAATATCCAAGATCCATATAGACTTCAATATTGTACTGCTTTCTGTTTCTGCAATAACACTCTATCAATATCTGACTGTAATGTCTATCTGACAATGCGTTGATAGCTCTGACAATAGCTTGCAAGTCTTGCTCAGCGGCAACCTTGCGTGTCACCATGCTTTCAGTTTGACTATGGACCATGCCGTCGAATGATTTTGGCTCTAAAGAAAATGAAGCCGTTACTTTAGGGGCGTATTCCAAGCCTGCTATTCGTATTAACATGCGATACCTTTTCAGTATCTTTATAGCTTTCTTTTTGGTTGCGGTTTTGTCAACTTCCGCAAATAGGTTGATATTTGCCATGGCACCCCTCTTGTATGATATAATGGTTATATCGTGTTTTCAAAGAGTGCCGGCCAGTGTGTCGGTCTTTTTTAGTCCAAGAAACGTTAAGAGGTTTTATATGAAATACTAGATTGTTTCTCAGACTTTTTTATGAGTGGATAGATATACATTATTGGAGATTTCTCTCCTTTTTTAAGAATATAAAAGTTGAATTAGTGGAGATATACCTAGACCACAGTTTACGTTTTCTTTATCACCTCCTATGCGTTAAATTTGCAACGCTACCAGCTATGCGCCACATTGATTTGAATGAATAAAAAATAAAGGCTCCTCTTTTCTAATTTTAGATTAACTGGATTTTTTAGCTTCAGCCACCAGCAAGAGCGTCCGCTGAGTAATGCAATGATATCGATAAGAAAGAGGGTTTTTCACATCCTTTTTCCTTAATTTTGCTGGATTTTAGTGCATAGGTCTATCAGCTATGCGAGTTTGCCCAAAAGCGTAATCACTTAGATATTTTTGATAGACAATAGCCAGAGACGGATTCGAACCGTCTGAAACCATACTGGCTACACACCTAGCATATAAGCTCGATATAGATAATGTTTAACAGTTGGTTTGTTGCGCCCAAGGCCTTCCTTACTACGATATCTTCTTGCGATGCGGTCAATATCCTCGTCTAACTCAGCTGCCCAATCATAATTATTGAACACAAATTTAGCAATATCACCAAACAATTCATCGGAGATTAGCCCCTCTATTTGAATTAGTTTCCGAGGTGTCAATCTGTTAATCTCTCGATATAGCTTGCTTAGATTATCAGCGTGTTTTCTAGCTTCTTCTCTCGAACAGCCTATAAGGCTCATAATATGAGTGGTAACTCTCTTGCCATAAGCTTCTCGCATGGATTCAACTTCATCACAGAAGCGCTTGAATAAGTCCTCTGGCAGTCCAGCGTTGTCAAACGATACATGCTTTTGATAGGTCTTTTTTTCTCGATAATTTTCAGTCAGATAAGTCTGTAGGTCGTTGAGCAAACCGTCTGAAATAAGTCCCCTTAAATCCTCTGTTGTATCCGGAGTTAGTCTTGAGCGTTCGTGAATGACATTACAGAATTTCTGTGTGTATTTGCGTGATTCACGAACATCGCAATTCCGAATAGTTCGGATTCGTCCGTTAAACTCTCGCTTATATTTCACTCTAAGCGCATTGTACTCGCTGACTAGACGTTGATATAATTCTGGTGTCAGTCCTGCGTTTGGGTATTTCCTAGACATAAATTGACCTCTCTAATATTTGGCAGCTAGTTGCACACCCTTCTAATGAGATTCTCGTAAGTCTGCCGGCAACGTATTCATATTCGCCACTGCTAATAATCATTGTCGCCAATACTTTTTCGCCTTGTGGGCCTCTAGCACCGATGATAGCTGCGCTTTCCCCAAAACAATTACGTTCAAAAACTACATCGTAAAGGCTAGAGAAGCTTCTCATGGCCACTTTCTTACGTTGTCGTTTATTCATTGTTTCACCTCCAACAATTCCGGGTTTTCGTAGATGTTGCCGATAATTTCGATTTTAAAGATATCGGTATTAAACAGGTCGTATAGTGGACTTTCTGGAATATCGGTTTTCCTTTTGATTTCTTTTGAAATAAACATCGCTTTTTCTTCGCTAAACGAAACAACTTCTAACCAGCTATGCTCGTCAGTAACTTTAAGAATATCCCCTTCAAAAATTTCTTTGCCGTTTATGTCTGTCAATCCTGTCGATTGCATGAGTTCGATTTCGTGGGGTAGATATTGATAAGTGATACCGTCCCCGATATACTCAAAATTACCACTATTCCAAACCATGTCATCAACCATAATCATTTCTTTGTCTTTTTTCAACCACGCTCTAAATCGTATCATTGCCCTCGTCCTTTCAGATAGCTAGGAATGTCATCCCCAACGTTCACACTATCATACTGTTCCTTACTCACTAAGAATTTACCGTATGACCCACAATCAAGCGTATAGAGCTTTCCGACCATTTCTTTGCCAGTGATTTTTCCGTGCAGCACGGTGGCGTTATCAGCCTTATGCACCACGATAGCTTCGACTGGTCGATTAACTACGTTAGCAACTGTACCAACGTTGATGGCCAGGGAGATAACTAGTAGGGCAGTGGCAATGGTTAAGTCTTTATGTTTTTTCATAGATACCTCGCTATTTCTTTAATAACATTTACGGTAACGCTATTACCAGCTTGTTTGTATAGCTGACTGTTACTGTTTACTTCTTGCGCTTTATCAAACGCCCAATCTGGGAAACCTTGCAATCTCCAGCACTCTCTAGGTGTCAGTTTGCGAATACGAAAGTCTGGTGTGACTACTCCTTGGCTTTCTCCTGTCAAGATAGTGTTAGCCTGTCCTTTTCCAACTCTTCCTCTACGTGATTTAGAGTTTGGATGTGCTAGATTAACGCTATCACCCACGCTTGCTTCAGCATATCCTTGTTTTGTCGCTTCATGAATTCTGAGTTTCAGAAGATTGTTCTCATGGTAACTGTTGCTTGTGAGAGTTGGTGCGATGCGATGCTCTCCACCCAAATTGTAACCATGACTGCGTTGAATGATTTTTGGTTGTCTATCTCCACCTTGCATCGTGTTAAGCGTTGGACTGATGCCATTGGGGCTATAGACTCTGCCATTTTGTTTGTACAATCCTGGTAGATTGCCAGCGAGCAATATCTTTAAAGGGTCTTTTTGTGTCGTGGTGCTACACAAAGTAGGCGCTAGCGAATCAACTGAAATCACATCGCCACTCTGAGACTTGCCTTTTTTTCTGATATTCCCAACCTTATTTATTTTTGGTTGTCCACAACCAATCGCTGCGCCATTTCCTCCGATAGGAAAAATTTTTCGTCCACGTTCTCCTCTAAGATGTCCGATAATGAACACACGTTCCCGGTTTTGTGGTACTCCGAAATCTTTACTGTTAAGCACTTGCCATTCCACATCATACCCGAGTTCATCCAACGCTGAGAGGATGACCTCAAAGGTATTTCCTTTGTCGTGGTTGAGGAGTCCTTTGACGTTTTCAAGGAATAAATATTTAGGTTTGAGTATAGATGCGAACCTTGCGATTTCAAAGAAGAGAGTTCCTCGAGTATCTTCGAATCCTCTTCGATTTCCTGCAATGCTGAAAGCCTGGCACGGAAATCCTCCGCAGATTGCGTCAACGTGTCCGATGTTTCTGATTTCGTCATCTGTGACTTGTGTGATGTCATGTAATTCTATTTCTCCTTCAGTGTCGCGAATTGCTTTGTAGCTTGCTCTAGCAAATTTGTCGATTTCGCAGAATGCCACGCATTCATGTCCGGCACTTTCCATCCCAAAACGGAAACCACCGATACCAGCGAATAGGTCAATAAATTTCAAAGGTCTTCCTCCTTGACGAATGTTCCATTTACCATTTTTCCTTTCCGGTTCTTAATTTCCTCGTATGCAATACTTAGACACTCAGTTACATCTAGGTCTAGCTGGTGAGCTAGTACGATGATTGTCACCAACGTGTCACCGATTGCGTCCTTGAGTGCTGCGTTCGGTTCTGTGAATTTAGTCGGTTTCAAGAGTACATCCCGAATCTCTCCGACTTCCTCAGTTACACGCATCCACTGAATCTTAGGGTCTGCTTGCTTAAGGCTGCGGTCATCAGCCCACTGGTTGATTTTAGTGATTAAGTCTGAAAACGTGTTACCATTATCATAGCCAAGCAAATGAGGGATTGATACATCGAAGAGGTCAGCTAACTTTTTAGCGTTACTTCCTTTAATCTCATGAGTACCGTGTTCCCAATTAAGAATGGTCAACTTTGTAACCCCGACTTTTTCGGCCAGCTCTACTCTCGTCATTTTTCGTGACTTTCTTAAGTCTTTAAGTCTGTTCACTATTCCGCCTCCTCGATTTCAATACCCTCGCAGTTGAAAACCCATCCGAAGCCAGCTTCTTCTAGCTCTTTACGAGTATGCTTCCTGTTCTGCGTGTAAAGATTGTTATAAAAACGGAGTCCGTTCGTACCAGTATCTACTAAATAATCTGGGGTTTCTTTGTTGGCTTTAATCTTAACAATATATTTCGTCTCTTTCTCGACCTCGTAGCCATTGACCCAAGCTTTAGCAAATGTATTTACATTCTCTAAAATTAGCCAGTCGCTGACTTCCCCTTGTGGGGCTTCATTGACGGCGTCTACCACGTTATAGTCGTCATCGCTTTTTGCCTTCTCAATCCACTCTGCTATATACCAAGGAATAATTGGCTTATATGGCTCTTTTATTTGTTTGACAAGTTCGATAACTTTTGGCTGGCTTACAAACAAACTGCCAGAAAAAAAAGTTTCAACCGTCATTCCCTTAATCTTATTAATGACATCTTGCTTGTCCATCATATTGTTTCACCTCTTCCAATTCCACACGATACATTCTTGAATTTCGGTACTTAATACCTCTCAAACGATGTAATTCGTTGATAGCGTCGTTCTTATTGTTGAATGTATGCACGCTATCAACCATGTCATCGTAGTACACTACTACTTCATATTTCATATAATTTCATCATCCTTTCCAGTAATTCTTCGTCTGGTAACTGCTCCAACGTCAAAATACGGTTTAATTTCTTGGCGTTAATGCCTAACTTAGCGCTAACTAAGTCCATATCCTTGCGATTAGACCAGAACCACCTCGAAAACTCTTGCGTCTGACCTAATACACTTGTGTGGTCGTAGTTGCCTGGAGCATATACACCGACCAGATTGTCTTTAGCTTTACTTCTCATCCCAGCTCCTTAATTTCTAATTCAATGCGTGGGTTAGGACTGTACTTCTTGCGAGCTATTAAACCACAAACGATGCTATCATCCGTCCACACGATACCCTTCTTATCAATCTTGTTGTAACCAGCGTTTGAGATACTATCGAACAGTGCTTTTACCAGATTGTCAATATCGGGTTTCTTAGCATGCCAAAGCCTTTCGGACATGAATTTCTGGAATCTATCCCACGTTTTAGCTCTAGCTTTTGGCGTTGGTTTCTTCGAGACATTCAGCGGTGCCTTCATGTAAAAGGTAACATCGACAAAAATCGGGCCGTCGAAGAATTGCCCATCATATTCTTGCTCTATGAGTTGCGAGCACTGTCTGCGCCATGCCTTCATCTTTGGGTCTTCATAAGTTCCGAACTTGCTAAATCTAGGCCTTGTTTGAGGTTTTGGTTCGATGTTTAAAATCATTTTCATGACTTCACCTAGAATGGCAAATCCGATTCTTGAATATCCATAGGATTGCCTTGCATTTGATTGCTACGCCCAAAGTTTGGCGCTTGCTGACCGTAAGGCCCCGCATATCCGTTGTTATCGACAAACGCTCCCAATGTATTGCCTTGGTTTGCATTACTGTCTTCACGTGCTGCACGACTTTCCAACATTTGGAAGTTCTCAGCGACAACCTCAGTTACGTAAACACGTTGACCTTGCTGATTCTCGTAGCTACGAGTCTGGATGCGTCCAGTAATACCAATCAATGCGCCTTTTTTAGCCCAGTTAGCCAAATTTTCGGCTTGCTGGCGCCAGATAACGCAATTGATAAAATCTGTTTCACGCTCGCCGTTGGCATCTTTGAAGGTACGGCTAACCGCAAGGCTAAACGTAGCTACTGCGATGTTACTGGTCGTGTATTTAAGTTCTGGGTCACGAGTTAGGCGACCAACTAATACAACGTTATTAATCATGTTTATTTTCCTTTTCTACTCACGATTTAGTAAATCATCCAGCGTTAGAACCTCATGCAGTTTCTTTTGAGACTTGCAATAGTCGCAATGACCGCATTTCTTAGGTTCTTCATTTCCAAGCATTACTTGATAGGCTCTAGGGGCATGCTTGGTGATGTAATCAAGCCCTTCGTCTAGCCATTCTTCCGTCAGCTCAATGATTTCTTTATCCGGCTGTTTCTCTTTTGAGACTGCAACGATAAACGGTTTGAACGTTGGATAGTCCATTTGACGTAGTAGTTCTAAATAAGTCCCTAATTGGACATGGTACTGAAACCCTAGAATGTTATTGACTGCCGTTGGTACTTTGGTATGCAATTCCTCAGACCATTCCTTGGCCCAGATAGATTTCATGGTTTTTAAATCGACCACATAGCCTTTTGAAAAGTTGATACTGTCCAACTTGCCTTTGAACGGCACGCCAGCGATGAATCCAGTGACAATCTTTTCTTTTTCGACTTTATCGCCCTTCTTGCCGTGGTAGAGATTGTTAAAGAGCGTGTCGTCCTTGAGTGTTTCGATAACCTTTTCAGCCAACTTGAAATCAGATAGCAACCCATAAGGCTTGCGACTAGAGAACAAGGATTTTTTGTTGTCCTCTTTGAATTTCTCATGTGCTTCCTCGCTCTCAAAGTAGCTATGGACATAGTTGCCAAAGAGTAGAGGTTTTTGATCTCGTTCATCGTCCCAAACACCATCGTCAATAGCTTTGGCTCCAGCTTCACATTTCATGTATTCCTTGAAACGACTTACAGACATATAGGTTTTGTCAGAGTAATAATTTTCCTCTGTCAAGATAGCTAAATCAGTCATTTTCCACCTCCTTGATTTTGGTTGAGTCACCTTCAAACAGGGTGACTTCTTCGATGATTTCACCAGTTTCAGCATCTACACTTTTATCAGTTTCAGATTCAGCTTCATCACTCATTAGGTCGCCTAGAAGTGTTTGAGTGTCTTCGTTTTTTTGTGTTACATCGATAGGATCAGCTTTCACTTCCTCAGTTTGATTGTCTGAGATAAGGCCCTCTTGCATTTCAGTTGAAAGCGGGGCATATTTGCTCAAAATGCTCTTAAGCACGGTTTTTTGAGCCATTGCGTCGAAGTCAGTAGACCAAGGCCCTTTTGCATAGGTTTTTGAGAAACGTTTTCCGTGGCTTTCTGCTTGTTCTTTCATCCAGAAAGTCAGCTTCTTAAAGCCATTGACTAGCTCGAATGTTGCAAAGTAGCCATAGACTTCATCTTCTGGTTGAGTAAAATCAATGTCCAACGTTTCAAATAGTGGATCATACGATTTGAATTGTGCTTTGTAGACCTTGCCGGAATTAATGGCCTTAAACTGACCAGAGCGGATAGCTAACTGGATAAGTCCTTTATACCCAAGCTGAAATTGTGCATCTTGCTTATAAGGTACGATGTAAGCAAAGCCTAGACTTGGCTCAATCGGCAAGTTAAGGACTGCTGCTTTCATCGCTGCTGTCATGATTGAGGTGTTGCTAGCTCGTGCCAGCAAATTGTTATTATTCACGATTGACAATAGACTGGCCGTAAATTGTCGCTCGTTTCCGTTGAGTACCTCTTGAAATTTCTGTTTAACTGCTGGTGTGTTGAAAAAGTCCTTGTGTGCGAGTTGATTTGTCATGTTCTGTCTTCCTTTTTGTTTTTAATGCCCCTAATTCTCAAATTTTGGGGGTTATTTGCCGTTTTACCGTTTCTATAGTGTAATTATGCCACTAGATTATTTAGGGCGGTTACAAGCGATTTTAGAGCCATTTCTTGCCCTTTGACTTTTTAGGTGCCAAAGCTCTTTTTTGAGCTTGGTGTTCTCTTGAGCTAGTGACAAGATTCTGTCTTGTTGACTATTGATAATCTCGCCCAGCTCACGGCCTAAATTCATGTACTTGTTCCGCCAGCGGTTTTCGACCTCGTATGTTTCTCGTTCCATGTTTAATACCTACCCTCCCACCACTTCGATTTTTAATTAATCAATGCTTTCAAAAATTCTTTGATTTCATCTGTTTCAGCTTCTTCGCGCTCTGTGCGTTCGAAGTCCGAACCGTCAAGTTTAGTTACATTGTATTCGGCTTCCACGATAAGCACTTCGCAGCCAAACGCTTCAGCAAGCTTGTCGAAACCGTCTTTTTGTCTCTCATACGACTCAATCGGAACATAAAGAGCATCTTCTAAATCATCGCTGAATTTCGCTTCAAATGCTAGAGTGCTTTTGTCCTTGTAACTTTCAAGGAATCCATCTTTTTCAGCGCTATAAAATACGACTTGTTTGTTATTTTGTTTCATGATTATTCTCCTTCATCTTCATTGAACTTCTTAAAACTTAATGTCAACGCAGTAATACCTGCTGCAATCACTACCAAGCCAAGAGTTGACATGATGCCTTCTTTTTCACCAGTGTTTGGCAAAGTTGCACGGTAAACGGACGTATTTGCCACCTCTTTTGGCTCAGAATCGAGTTTATAAGATACTGTGGTAGATTGTGCCACTTTGTTATCAACACGCTCTACGCTCGTTTTAGAGGCCTTTTCTGGCGTGCTAGGTTTTTGAGGTTTATTTGGTGTTGGATCTTCTGGTTCTTCTGGAATATGCAATTCTGGCAAATCGAGGATTGGGGCATCGTTTGGAATTGCTCCGCCTTCAAACGGTGGGAGTTCACGTTCTTCTGGAATGCCGGGGATTCCGCCCTCAAATTCTGGGATATCCACTTTTGGAGCTTCACGAGGAATTCCAAACGTTGGTTCTGGTTTGTTTTCACCGCTCGCATCACCTCGTCCTCCGACTAGTTGGACTTTGGAACTAGAGTTGCTACTGCTATCGTCTGCAGTTAGGGTCGCTTTGTTTGTTGGGTTAGTACTGTCTTTAACCGCTGTCTTAAGTCTAGTTTGATAACCAATATACATGATGTGATTAAACTCTTTGAACTTGGCGTCAAAACCATCAGCTCGTACATTCCATGATTCAAGGTAATCTTTTGCCGAATGGTCGACAGCAGCCCAATCGAGTGGGTCTTCTACAAAGTAGATGTTTTGTGAACCGTCAACAAATTGTTGATTGTTGGACCATGTATCAGACAGTACCGCATTGTTAAGTACCTTGCGTGCTGTATTCAATCGCAAAGTCCAGTTAATTACTTGTGGATCATTCTTGTCTTGCCAACCCCATTTTGAGAGCATCTCGTCTGTTGGAATTGGGTTTCCGTCAGTAATTTCAAAGGTTTTAACTGTTCCGTTGAAATTAACGGTAACAGGTTTCCCTGGAGTAACCACGTCTGTCCAACGAGCATCAAACTTCAACGACATTGTTTTATTCAATGGATGGCTAGTGAAATAGTTATTGAAAGTAGTGATAATCTTACGCTCTTGAGCGTCTGCATTGGCCTTACCGACTACATTCTTGCCATTGTAAACGTCGAAATCAAAGCTAGTTTGTAGTCCAATCTGGTCTGGTAGCTGAGTTACTACCTTGTCCCCTTCATTTACCGGCATATCGTCCGGAATGTGAATATCTTTATACTCAACTTCGAATGGGCTATATTTACCATTGCCGTTAGGGAATGTTACGTTAACTTCTGGATTGGAAACGGTGATTTCTGTTCCCTCTTTAGTAACTGTAATAGGCGTTGCTGGAGTATCTGCCACTGGTTGAGCTACTTCTGTAGTAGTTGCTGGTGCTTCTGACACTGGAGCAGTTTCAACTGTAGTAGTTGCTATTGGCGCCACTGTCTCAGACGGTGTCACCGTCACGTTGCCAGCGTTATCAGCAGTGTATACGTTTGCTACCGCTGGAGTATCTGTCACTGGCTGAGTAGTTTCGTCTGCTGATGCTGCAGCGCCGAAAACCAACGCAGTAGCTAGTGCCAATGCGCCACATAGGCCATAGGCCTTAGTTTTAACGTAGCTTGGTTTAGTGACTTGTTGTGATTTGAAGTTTGACATGATACAATCTCCTTATAGATGTTTTTTCTGCACAGGCCCTTACCTGTGCTTTTTTAGTGCATTCAATCCGCACCCAGCCCTCGATGTACATCGTCAATATTCAATTTTAAGAAGGTAATTTTGTTTTTTAGTTTTATTTATACTTTGGGAAAATAAGCGTGGGTATGAGGTACACTCCGTACACCGAGGCGTGGCTACGGATTGAAGATGTTAATGCTATTTTTTAAGATATTTCTGGACTTTTTCCTCTTGGGTCTCAACAACCTCGAAGAAGTAGTCCTTTTTTTCTGGCTTCTTTTTGCCAAACAAGAATTTTAGTAGGTGTTTCATGTTAACCTTTCACTTGATCTAATGGTAGCCCGTGAGCTTGGTTGTATGAGTGGATGCTTTCGTCAACCATCTTGTGTGGACGGTGTGCGATTGTTTCTGTTTGTTTGTTTGACCAAATCCAATTGATTAGTTTTTTCATGTTTTTACTCCTCTTATTCTTCTAACTATAATTACTGTATTGTTATCTATTAGTAATTATTATTAGTTAGTGCCGTCAGGCTCTAGATTGTTGTTGGTTAGTGTGCGATAGCACCATATTGTTATTAATTAGTATTTGTTATTAATTAGTATTTGTTAGTGTCTGATTTTTCATCTTATGAATTATCATCGTTTGAATTATTCATCTTATGAATTTTCATCTTATGAATTATCATCGTTTGAATTAATAGAAATTCCAATTTTCTAACTTATGAATTTTTAAGGCTACCTGTGGATAACTCTGTGGATAACTTTTTATCAAGGTATTCTATAAACTCGTCTGTCATTGGTATGTCTGATGCACAGACAACTATTTCAAAACCTTTTTTATAGCCCTTGCTTTTTCGGAAAACCACGACATAGCGTTTGTGTTTTAATTCTTCAAACGCTGACCGGTGCGAGCTTTTTCCGTTGGTTGACCTTTTTTCAAGTTCTGACAGATAAACTCGCCAATCACTTTTATTAATCAGAATTTCGGCAAGTAAACCTTTAGCTTGTAAACTCAAGCTAGTATCTTGCAAAAACTCGTTATTCAAGCGTGTATAGTTTTTTTCATCATTAGTGAAAGATATACTTCATTTAGCTATGCTCCTTTCTGGTAGATGCTTGCCACGATACCGTAGTAGCTATGCCCTGCTGGTATCGTGTGCTTAGTTAGATCATCAACTCTGGAACCGTTCGCCATAATGTTGATTATGACTGGTTCCCATTTCCTTTTTTTCATGGTACAATCTCTCTAGTTTAAATTTTCTATCGGTCTGACTCTGGCAGGGGTCAGCCTTTTTTTGTTGTCTTGGCGACACTGGAGAACTAGCGAGGACTTTTTTAATCGACATATAACTTTTTTTAGGAGGCCTATTATAACTAATGGTATTGCTTGTGTTGTTCTTAACAGGTATTTGTCCCACTAGCTCACTAGTGCCGCCAAGGTGCCAATTAATTGACTTCTTTTAGAGTGTTCTCAAGAACAATCAACTCTTTTTGTTTTGGCGTCTCACGAATTTTAAACTTAGTGAAATCGTCGTAAGATAGATTTTCCAAGAATTTGACTGCCTTCTCAGCGTCAACGTGCTTAATATTGGTGTATTTTGTCACATTGAAAGCTTTCTTCAAGCGTGAGTACATCAAGCGAATAAATTGACCTTTCTTGGATGCGAACAAGTTATCGCTTGGATGTGTTTTTTGTTCCTCGAAGTAGAAATCGGCAAACACGCCAGCTTTTCGAAATACGATGCTCTTGATTTTCGTAGCTTCACCGTCGTCAATATGGACTTTCTTGTTGACTTCTTCGATAAGTTTTTCCATATCGTTGAATTTGTGATCTATCTTTTTGGAAGTCTTGTCCATTTCTTCCTTGATTCCGATGGCCTCTTTTAGAAGTTGGTCGTTGACATTGCTTTGAGCAACTAGATTCATGGCTTGCTGCTTTTGCATCTTCACTGTTTCAGCAAGCAAAGTTTCTTTTTTCTTATTTTTCTTCTTACTCATTGATGATTTCTCCTTCTATGATTGTTCTTCCATTCTCTGGGACAATCTTGTTCATTTCCTCTAACCAGTTTTCAGTTAGCGTCAAGATGTCTCTGAGTTTTTCAATCTGGGCATCCTTGCCAATTCCTTGGACAAGGGTTTTGAATCTGAGCGGTGCCATTTCTTCGTCAAAGAAGTCTTCAAACTTGGTGACGAGCTTACTTAGGTTAAAGATATTAGTCACGCTATTTTTCTAGCTTTTCCTTATCAGCTCGTAAGTGTTCGATTGATTCTTTCAAGGCTAGTGCTTCGGATGTTTCCTTTTCAAGCATTTCGTAAGACGCTTCTTTAAGTCGCAAGCTCCTTTTGACTGAATCAAGCTCGTCCGCTAGGTCTTTATTCTTTCCTAGTAGTTGCTTGTTTAGTTCTTGCGTGGCTTGGTAATCTTGTGGGATAACTTCCTTTTCAATTACCTTTTCAGTGTTTTTGCTTAGCTTGACACGTTCAAGCTCGCCCTTGACTGCTTCCAGCGCTTGGTCTTTGAGTTTTAGGCGACGATTGACCTCTTGCAATTCTCTGACCGTTGGTGTGTCTCCTTGCTCAATCTTTTCGATTTGCTCTTGTTTTTCTTCTTCTGGAAGTGTTGCGATCAGGTAGAGAACTCTGTTTCCTAAATGCGACCACGTGGTCGCATTTGGAAGCTCGTCAGCAATTTTCATCATTCTTTGGGCTTCTCGGATATGTATTCCTTGGCGCTCCACCCAATCAGAAAACTGTCCGTGTGCTAAGTCGTTTTCCTTAACGTGGTTTAATCGTCTCCCAATCTCCCAAATTGATTGCCCAGCTAATTGCTTGTGGTGGTTTATTTCTAATTCAATTTGAGAAAGGTTGTTAGATAATGTTACTTCGTTCATCTAGCGTAACCTCTTTCTTAATTCTTAACTTGAATTAAATTCAAGTTTTACTGTAAAAAAATATCAGATACCGTACAAATCAGACGATTGAATGTGATATTTATTACAAATGGTCACCATGTTCTTAGGAGAAATAGAAAGCACATTCTTCTCCCAAGCGCTGACCGTTTGAGCTGTCGTACCAACGCTTTTAGCGAATTCTTCTTGCGTCATATTATGACGGGCTCGAAGTTCTTTGATTGTAATCTTTGGAACTATTTTTGTCATTTTGTTCCTCCTCTCTAACTAACTTACAAACATATTGTAACTTGAATTTAATTCAATGTCAACAGTTTTGTTGATTTTTTTTCAAGTTTTTTTAGTTTTTTTATAAAACAACTTGAAAGTTAGGAAAGTCTCCTATATAATACTAATATAAACAACAAGGAGAAAGATATGGATTTGAATAAGCAAAGAGGAAGCAGAATTGAAAGTTTGAGAGCTAACAAAGGCATTAGTCAACTTGAATTAGCAAAAATGTTAGGGTACAAGTCTGACTCAACTATTTCGAAGTGGGAAAACGGTGCTAGTATCCCGACGGGGACAAAGATTGTAAAATTAGCTCAAGTTTTAGGAACTTCCACGGACTACATCTTGTATGGAGTCGAAAAGCCTGCTGTCTCTGATATTCAATCTATCTATGATGATCTAAATGACATGAACAAGAAAAAAGTAGTAGACTTAGCCCTTATCTTGCGTGATAAACAAAATAGAAAACCAATTCAAATGACTACTGTTTTTATCACAGGCTTTGTCTCTGCTGGTAGTGGGATCATGCAAGACGACTATGTAGACGCTGAAATCACAATCCCCTCTAATGAGGTTCCCGATGAATTTGATAGCGTTGCAAAAGTGATAGGCGAAAGTATGTCACCTAAAATAAAAGACGGAGACCTACTTTTTATCAAGCATACCCCGCAAGTAGAGAATAATGATATTGCAATTTTTCAAGTTAATGGCGAGAACTATGTCAAACAGTTCAAATTAAACGGGACACCATACCTGAAATCACTTAACCCCGAATATGACAATGTCTATCTTTCAGAAAATGACGACATCAGAACTATTGGAGAGGTTGTAGACATCTATAAGAAAAATTAGAGAGGTATAAGATAATGGGAATTTTTGATAATGCAGAAATGAAAGCAGCTAAACGTCGATATAAGGAAGAGATGAAACTATTAGCTGATATTATGAGGCCGACAGGTAAAATATTTATGTGCGCTAAATGGGATGATAACTTGAGAGTCATTTCCATTGGCTCAATGGGAATGAGTACGATCGTTAAATACGACACTATCAAAGACATACAGATCCATGAGTCTGTGCAGGAAGTTACTTCTACAAAGTCAAAGGGCAAAGAAAAGCGTAAGGGTGTAATGACTAGGGCAGCCGTGGGTACTATCCTCATGCCAGGAGTTGGAACTTTGGCGGGTGCATTGACAGCTAAGAAACAATCTACAGGAGAGTCTGAGGCTGTAACTAGCCAACAAGTGACTAGAACTATCGTACTGACTAGAGATGACCCTTTCAAAACAGTTTTGACTATTCCTTATCATCCCGAATTAGAAGCTAAATTACGTAGCATATTGGCCGAAAATCTCGCTCAAACGGCAGCAGCCAAACAGATTACAGAGACTTTTCCCGTTGAACAGCCTCAGACGGTCGAACAATCTCCGCAAGTCGAACGGGTTGCCTCAAACATATCTGTTGCTGACGAACTGATTAAGCTAAAGGAACTGCTGGATGCTGGTGTCCTTACAGACGAAGAATTCGCGATCCAAAAACAACGACTTTTACGTTAAATAAAAAAAGCCCTACACTCATCGTCGCCAAACTTAGAGTGTAGAGCTAGCACCACAGAAAATAAAAATACAATCACGGTAAAACAAACCAACAAGATTGTGTTCTTTTTTCTGTACCCATTTTATCAAAAACGAGGTACAAAAACAATGACAATGCATAAAGTTGCTATCTATGTCCGAGTATCGACCACATCGCAAGCTGATGAGGGCTACTCTATCGACGAGCAAAAGGCAAAGCTAACAAGCTACTGCGAGATTAAGGACTGGAATATTTACGACATATACACTGACGGCGGTTTCTCTGGGTCTAACACGGAACGCCCAGCATTAGAGCAACTAGTAAGAGATGCGAAGAGAAAGCTGTTTGATACTGTTCTAGTGTATAAGCTAGACCGTCTGAGCCGTAGCCAGAAAGATACACTCTATCTGATTGAAGATGTATTTCTGGAAAATGATATAGAATTTGTCAGCTTGCTCGAAAACTTCGACACATCAACGCCTTTTGGGAAGGCAATGATTGGTTTATTGAGCGTGTTCGCCCAACTCGAAAGGGAGCAAATCAAGGAACGCATGCAGCTAGGCAAGTTAGGACGGGCAAAATCTGGCAAATCCATGATGTGGTCAAAAACATCTTACGGCTATGATTACATCAAAGAGACTGGCACGCTCTCAATCAATCCATATCAAGCCCTAATCGTCCGGAAAATGTTCCAGTGGTATTTATCAGGTATGTCGATAACCAAGCTCAGAGACGCTCTCAATGAGCAATATGGGCAAAGTAAAGAGTGGAGCTATAGAACAGTTAGAGTCATCCTCTCTAACCCGGTATATTGTGGATACAATCAATTTAAGGGCCAGATATTCCCTGGCACTCATAAGCCTATTATCTCAGAGGAAGATTTTAACAAAACGCAAGAGGAAATCAAAACGAGACAGAGGACAGCCGCCCAACGATTCAACCCCCGACCATTTCAAGCTAAATACATGCTTTCTGGTATAGCTCAATGTGGCTACTGTTCAGCCCCTCTTGCTATCAAGTTGGGCATGAAACGAAAAGACGGCACACGCTTAGTCAAGTACGAGTGTAAGCAGCGACATCCTCGAAAAACCAAGGGCGTGACTGTTTATAATAACAACGAGAAATGCGACTCTGGATTTTACTTCAAAGACGATATAGAGCAATTTGTCCTAACCGAAATCAGTAAACTGCAAACTGATTCAGACTATATTGACAAGCTATTTTCAAACACTGACAAAGAGACAATAGACCGTGAAAGTTACCAGAAACAGATTGATAATCTGACCGCTAAAATTAGCAGGCTTAATGATCTATACATTGACGATAGAATTTCTCTAGAGGAATTGCAGAAACGGTCAAGCGACTTCATGGCAGAGCGTGCAGCGCTTGAAAAAGAATTAGACGCTGACACCTCTCTCAAAGTCGTAGAGCGAAAGAGAGACATTAGACGGGTACTTGATACCAAGGACATCTTTGCGCTTGATTACGAGCAACAGAAAGCCATAGTGCGAGCTTTGATAAGCAAGGTTAGAGTTACTAGTGAAACTATCGTTATTTTATGGAAATTGTAGAGAGTTTTAGTGACATTCATTTCAATCAGAGTAAAAGCACGTAACTTAACGGCATTCAATTTTTTCAACATC
>ERZ1023420.103-NODE-103-length-40602-cov-13.999211_pt1 | contig 40602 bp, 39 predicted proteins | sample MGYA00380512_ERZ1023420 | MGnify/ENA primary metagenome ERZ1023420 (study PRJEB33173, sample SAMEA4830390) | metagenome | study: EMG produced TPA metagenomics assembly of the PRJEB25223 data set... | reverse complement strand
GTCCTTACCGTTACAAGTACATTAATATTCATTTCCCATAAAAACCAAGTATATAGAGTGTCTCCTCACCCTACATACTTGGTTTTTATCATGTTAACTAAAATCTACTGAAATAATTCAAAAAAATCGTGGAACGAAATTCAAATTGAATGATGTTCCACGATCCTTTTAAATTGTCAAACATGCTATGTATCTTCTTACCAAGCGAATAATCCGACAAACGCTGCAGTAAGTAATGATACTAATATACCTGCTAATAACATCATTGGTACGTATTTAGATACAAAATCTGATGTTTTTTGATCGACAATCCCTTTTAATGTTCCGACAATCATTCCGATTGTAGAGAAGTTAGCAAATGAAACTAAGAATGTTGAAATAACAGCTCTTCTGTGAGGGCTATATGAATCAACGACTTTACTAATTTCACCCATAACTACAAATTCATTAGTAACAATCTTCTTAGCCATTTGTTGAGCAACAATCCATGCTTCTCCCCATGGCAAACCAAGTAAAAGTGCAAATGGATACATAAATAAACCTAAAATTTGATTTAAACCGAAACTTCCTTTTACGCCTATCCATCCACCGACTAGACCTGTAATTAAGTTTATAAAGCGATCAATTAAGTCTGCTAAAGCAACAAAACTAATTACAAATGCAATGATGATTAATACTAATTTACCTGCATTAAGTACAGAATCACCTAAAAATGAGAAGAAAGGTTGACGTTCTACCGTTTCATTATTTTTGATGCTATAAATGATGTCTTCTTGTTCTTCAACACTTACCGGATTCAAAATTGAAGATACAATTATCGCATTAATAATATTTAGCGGTATCGCTGTTAATACGAGATCACCCGGTATCATTTGAACGTATGCACCAACAATAGCTCCAGAGATTGAACTCATTGACATCATAGCCACTGTTAATACACGCATTTCATTCATACGTTTCAATTGTTCGTTTGATACAGCTAAAGCTTCAGTATTACCTAAGAACATCATTTCGATGCCAAAGAATGATTCAAATTTAGGCTGACGCGTAATTTTCGCTAGCACCCAACCAATACCACCTATAATTTTAGGTAAAATATTGAAATACATTAATACGTCAAATAATGGTACTACAAGCAGAATTGGGAAGAGTGCGCTAATCGCCATATCCATCTGTTTACCGCTAGTGAAACTGCTGAATGCAAAGCCTGTTCCAGTATGCGCTGATTGAATTACCCATGCAATTGCTGAAGCTAATCCTTCTACAATCGTTCTCCCGATTTGGAAATAGACGAAGAACCATGCTAAAAACAAGTTTAATACTACAAGAATTAAAATAGATTTCCATTGGATGTTTTTGCGATCTCTTGAAAATAAAACTGCAATTCCCAAAAATGCAAGTAACCCAATGATGTTAACCAATAAAAACATAAGGCACCTACCTGATTAATTTTTTTGCCATTAATATCATAGCATGTCTATACAACAGAACCGTACTTTATTCACTAATTAACCCCAAAAGTTCTGTTAATAATATATTTTTAATTATACCATGAGGTAATGTTCGAGAAAATAAAGATTTTTTAAATAGTACAATAGAAAGCACTAGAGTTAAATTTACTGCTCTAGTGCTTTCTACTTTCAATTTAATTATGATTTTTTCTCAATATCTTTATAAATATAATCACCAATATATTGAGATGCTTTTCCATTTTCTATAGAACAAAAATCATTATAAAATGATTCTATCTTATCTTGATATTTCACTTTATGTTGATCAATTTGTTTTAACTCTTCAGCTAATTTAAACTCGTCTGTAATAATTTCACCTGGTAGGTCGTTCATGTAATCCATATAGAAACCACGAAGTCCTTTATCATATTTTTCGATATCGTATGCAAAGAAAAATTGTGGACGCTTCAAGATACCAAAGTCAAACATAACAGAAGAATAATCAGTAACTAATGCATCAGAAATTAAGTATAATTCCGAAATGTCATTATAATTTGATACATCAATCGCAAAGTCATCATATCCATGTAAATCTAAAGCATTCGCAATTAGATAATGCATTCTTAATAAGATGACATACTCATCTCCTATTTCTTTTTGAAGATTAGCTAAATTAATTTTCAAATCAAATAAGTATTGTCCCTTTTTCACAAACTCATCGTCTCTCCAAGTTGGAGCATACATGATAACTTTCTTATCTGCAGGTAAATTCAAGTCACGCTTAATTTGTTCAATATATTCAGTGTCATTTTGACGGTTAACTAATACATCATTTCTCGGATAACCAATCTCCCATATACGGTCTTCATCCATCCAAAATGCTGATTTAAAAATATCAGAAGAGTATCTATTTGGTGATACTAAACGATCCCAACGTGATGCTTCAGCATAGAAGTTCTTCTTATAGTTTGCAGTTGTCGTGCCAGGCATTCTAACCACTTTCATATCATTAGCTAAACGTTTTAATGGTGTTCCGTGCCAAGTTTGGATATACATTTGATTCTCTTTTTTATTTAAATATAAAGGTAATCTAGCGTTTGTAACCCAATATTTCGCTTTAGCATAGGCATCATAATAAGCTTGAGATCCTTTTTTCACTTTAGTAGCATTACCTGGAATATTGTTATTTTCTGGTTTTGAAAAGACCCAAATATAATTTAAATGAGGATAATGTTTTTGCATGTATTCATAAATATATTTAGGACTATCGCTATAATTTTTACCACCAAACGCTTCAAATACAATTGTATTCGGGTCAACTAAGTCTTCATTATCACTCAGTTGATATTTTGAACGTTCTTTCATCTTGCTATTTAACACAATATTTTTAACTAAACGTGTTTTATTTCGTAAGTCATTAACATATTTGGCATTTTCAACATCATCCATTGATAAGAATAATATTTCTAAATTGTATAATACTTTCCCATCTTTTAGGATGTTCCATTTTAAAGCTTTAACAATTTTAATAAGCGCATCTTCAAGTGACACATATCGAGATTTTATATCTCTAAGTGCAGGATCAAATCCACTTTTAATTTCATTTTTCATTCGTTGAATGAGGAAATTTTTAATTCGCTTATCATTCGTTCTTTGCATAGCATCAAAGAAACTATTAACATGATCTTCAAATTTATTTGTAAAATCTTGATCACTTAATGTATTACCATAAAATGGATCGTATACCTCACCACGATAATAGAATGGGAAATTGGTAATTCTAACAAAACGCTCCGCATATTTTAAATACTCAAGCACAAATGACGTATCTGCATAAATATCTAATGATTCATTAAATTGAATCTGATGCGCTTTAATAATGGCATTTTTAAATAAAATATTACATGCTGATTCTTTTCTCAAAATTGCATTTGGCCTTTTTTGATGAGAAGCATATTGCAAACGTACTTTATCTTTATCTACATACTGTGGTCGTTGACTTCTAAATTTATGAATTGGTGCAATCAGTGTATCTAAACCATTCACATGTTGAAGATAGTAATCAACAGCATATGAGGCCAATTGATCATCGGCATCTAGGAATAGTACGTATTGACCATGCGCTTGTTCCAAAGCTACATTTCGTGCATGTGCATGTCCAGTATTCTCTTGCAATTGAATGAAGTGAACGTCTTTATCATATGATTTTAATGCTTCTTGTAAGATTTCTGTTGAGCGATCAGTTGAACCATCATCGACAACAATAATGTCAAAATCTTGATTTCTCTGGCTTTTTAAACTGTGAATACACTCACTAATATAATCTTCATTATTAAAATACGTAATAATAATCGATAATTTATTCAATATATTTCTCTCCAATTTTCTATTTATTCTCCGCATGTGTTACGTCATCGATGAGTGATTGATAATTATTTGATGCTTGTTCTACACTAAATTTTTCACTTAATTTTACATCTTTGAAATGAATATTTCTAGCCATTTCCATTGCATCCGCAAACCCTTCGATGTCATCTTTTTTCACAAGTATACCATTTTCATGATTAGTAATTAACTCACTCGGTCCATAACGTACGTTATATGAGATAACAGGGCAACCGCTGTTTATACTTTCCATAATCGATAACCCAAAGCCTTCATACCGACTTGTCAATAGTGAAGCTATCACTTTTGAAAAGACTTCTTTAGGATGATTAGTGTGTCCTTTGAATATTACTTTATCTTCAAGTTGAAGTGTTTTAACCAATTGCTTCAATTTGTTTAAATTACCCTCTTTATCTTTTCCATATACAAGCAACGTAGATGAATAACCTTTTTTCAAATAAATATCAAACGCTTTGATAATATGATCAATTTGTTTTTCTTGAGCCAATCTACCAATAAAGCAAAATTGATCTTCTACATCATCTCGACTATTTGATTGCGCTATGCTGACAAAATGAGGTATGACATCTATTTTATTATCATCTATGCCAAACTGTGATTGAATATCATGTTTTTGATATTCTGTTAAAACTATATATTTATCGATTATTTCTTGTTTATCTAGTGCTAATTTATATGAATGACGAACTTTATTCCCTTGTAAATGATTGCTATGAAACATTAATATGCGCTTAATGTCATTTTCACAATCAATCAATGGTCTGTCGAGTAAGCGTGCATCATTAAATACAACACTTCCATTAGGTAAAACATGGTTATAATAATAAGTAAATAACGCTTTTTCATTATTAAAGGTGCGCGTCTCACCGTGCATTGATAGATGTTGAATATCAATCAATTTGTTCTTTTCATCGTTCGTAAAATGTTTCTTTAAGTACACGTTACCCTTTTTATCATAATATTCTTCCATTGTTTTGATTGCCGTTACATCATCAAAGTAATCAATTTTATGTAATCTGCCATTTAGCGTGAATGCCTTACGTTTAGATACCTTTTGTGAATTAGGATTGATTGTATCTTCAAACTTCATAATCTGTCTATTCGCATAATATTTGCGAAATAACACATAAACATTTTCTTTATAGTATTTAACGTTATCGCCTTCTTGAATGGCCTCTAACCCACGTATTTTAACTTTAGTTTGAATTGGTAACTTTCTAAATAATCTGGGTTCAACTGGTTCCTCTAATAAATTATAATTCGCAAGCCAATCGTATATGTTGTCTAATTTTGTATTCTCAGTTATTAATTCTTTATTCCTAAAAATTCGATATACATTTTTATAATTAGCGTTATAGTTCGTCGTTAGAATTGTAGAAGTTTCTCCCAATTGAGTTTCTAAAAACTTTACTCTATGTAACAAAGATTTTGTTCTTCCACCATGTGTAGGAGGTAAAGTGGAAGTTATTGTATATAACATAATTATGCTCCAATCTTAAGTTTTAAAGTGTGAGACTGTATACTCACATACGCCATTTAATTATTGATGATTATTTCACAGTTAACTACATAAGACAAAACATATCCTTCATTTTTTCTTATTAAAAAAGTAGTTGGAACTAACATAAGTCCCAACTACCTAATATTCATTACTCGGTTAAATTTTGAGTAGTAACAAACTGATGGTATTTTTCGTGATTTCTCATTAATTCAACATGTGTACCTTCACCTGTTACCTTACCTTGATCTAGGAATATGATTTTGCCTGCTTTTTTTATAGTTGAGAGACGATGTGCAATAACAATAGTAGTTCTTCCTTCCATAAGAATTTCTAATGCCTCTTGGATTTTTTGTTCGCTCTCACTATCTAAATTTGCGGTAGCTTCATCTAATAATAAAATATCAGGATTTTTCACAAAACTGCGTGCAATATCGATACGTTGTCTTTGACCGCCAGATAACTTCAGACCACGTTCACCTACTAACGTGTCATAGCCATCATCAAACTGCATAATAAAGTCGTGACAATTCGCTAACTTAGCATACTTAACCAATTCTTCATCCAACACTTCACGGTTTATACCATATAAAATATTGTCACGTATCGTACCACTCATCATAGAATTCGATTGCATTACATAACCAATCTTGTTTCGCCAATTTGTAATTGGAACATCATAAATACTTTGCGTTCCATATTTAATATCTCCAGATTCAATGTCATACATACGTTCAATCAAATTAAAAATTGTACTTTTTCCTGAACCCGACGGACCAACAAATGCGCTCACCTCTCCTTGAGGTATAAGGAAAGATACGTTACTAAGAATCGTTTTAATATCATATTTAAAATCAACATTTTCAAATGACAATTCACCATCGTTAATTGAGATATCTTCTATAGGTTGTAAATCTTCCATTGGTTCAATAGGTTCTTGCATGATTTCAAAGATTCTACTACTTGCACCAACTGCTTTTTTATAATCTGTAACTAAGGTTGAAAGATTCATTAATGGCATCGATAACTGCATCACATAAAAAATCATCGCAATTAACGCGCCAGCTGTTATCGCACCTGTAGCTATCCTTATCGCACCGAAACCTAATATAACTGCGATCATTAATAACATAATCACACTTGAAATAGGTTGAATGACAGCTGTAATTTTTGCTTGTCGCAGACCTAAATTATAAATCTCACGTAAATTACTGTGCGCGTTGTTTAATTCTTGTCTTTCTGTATTCGATACTTTTACTAAACGCATTTCAGTTAACACACGACCTAGCAAACCACTAAAGTTAGCAATTTCAGTTTGTGTGTTCATTGATATCTTTTGCATTTTGCGACCTAATGGAATCATTATTGCCATAAATATCGGAATTGCAATAAATGTTAATAATGTCATTTGCCAGTCCATAATAAACAACATAACTATGGATCCAATGAGTGTAATTACTGCGGGAAGTAATTGTGGCAATTTCTGTGAAATAAATTCATTTATAACCTTAGTATCGTCTGTCAAACGACTCATTAACTGCCCACTTTCATTCTTATCGAAAAAAGGCATTTTTAATTTAATGATATGTTCCCAAAGTATTGATCGAATATCGTAAATCATTTTTTCACCAATTTTACTTAGTAGATAAATACCAATACCACTTAGTAGTGCATTAGCTATAAATATTCCTGCAAATAAAAGAACGATATTCCAGTTGATACTACTTGTTGAGAATTTATCAACTAATCGTCCAGTAAATAGAGGAATTAACAGACCACTAATACTCCCTAGCGAAGAAATAATGATTGCCGCAATAATCAGTCCATATGGCCACGACAATCGTTTAAATAAGAAAAATAACGGATTTTGACCTTTCATAAATTAGCCCTCTTTTTATATTCATTTTAAAAATTTAATTATATTATTTTCCAAGTATAAAGCTTTAACAAATAAATTCATATAAACAAGTTTATATGATAAAATATTTTAGTTGAAATTTTGAAAAAGGAAAGATAAGAATGAAACGAAGCTTAATAATTACCTTTGCTCTACTTTTAACCATTGTTATTATAGCACCTAACTCCTACGCTTCCGAATATGAACCAACACCTACTGAAATTGCTAGACAATATGGTTACCCGAATGTAACAGATGCCTATCAACCTGAAGGTAGCATAAATGTAAGTCAAACCGGGCAAATTTTGTACGACTATCAATCTAACCAAAAATGGTACCCCGCTTCAATGACGAAGCTAATGACAATGTATCTTACACTTGAAGCTGTGAATAAAGGAGAGCTTTCTTTAAATGACAAAGTACATATTACGGACAAGCATTATCGCATGTCAACTTTACCAGAATTAAGTAATACGAAATTATATGCTGGTGAAACATATACAATTAGCGAGCTACTCCAAATTACAGTTTCTAACTCAAGTAACGCTGCAGCTTTAATTTTAGCTGATGAGGTTTCGGGAAATGTGAATGATTTTACTGATTTAATGAATAAGAAAGCTAAAGCATTAGGCATGTCAAACACACATTTCGTAAACCCAACAGGTGCTGAAAACAAGCAATTAAAAGAATTTGCGCCATCAAAATATAAAAACCAAGACAATACTACTTCCACTGCGAAAGATTTTGCAATTTTAGATCACCATGTCATCAAAGAGACTCCTAAGATATTACATTTCACTAAACAACTTGCTCCTACACAACACGGTGTCACATATTATACATTCAATCATTCATTAGAAGGAGCCAAAATGAGTTTGCCGGGTACAGATGGTTTAAAGACTGGCTCAAGTGATGTTGCAGATTATAATCATACGATTACAACTAAACGTAACAACTTCCGCATTAACCAAGTTATTATGGGAGCAGGAGATTACGTGAATTTAGGTGGAGAAAAGCAACGTAATATGATGGGAAATGCCATGATGAACCGTTCTTTCGATCAATACAGTTATAAAAAGGTACTTTCAAAAGGCACACATAAAATCAATGGCAAAAAATACTATGTCAAAGACACCTTATATGATGTAGTACCTGAAGGTATGAATAAAAAAGATTATAAATTTATCGTTAAAGATGGTTCAATTCATCTTGACTACAATCGTCAATTTCTTACAAAAGATGATGGACCTCCAAAAGTTGAAGTAACGAAACCTCTATTGCACAAAGCAAATACCATTGCTCAAACGACGTGGAAAGAGCATCCAGTGGTTACCTTTGTCGCATTAGCATTATTAGCAATTGCAATTATACTTATTGTACGTTCAATTATTCATTTATTATTTAAACGTAAATAAAGTGATTGATAACTCTTTGACTATATAGTAACAATATCTTTTACTTTCAGTATTAATATAAAGAACCTAAGTGCTATATCACTTAGGTAAGAAATTCTAAAATGTAAAACAATTAAGAATCACTTTAAAGAACTGCTATAGAGACGTCACCTCAGGAACGCGAAGCAACTTAAGTTAAACAAAGAAGCCAGCAAATGAATTCAAAAAGTTCATTTGCTGGCTCTTTTAATAGGATTAAGACCTTATATTTTTAATTATTTAGCGTCTTTGCCATATAATTCTTGTTTAATCTTAGTTGTTGAAATACCTTCAGTACGTTTTAAGTATACGACTTCACATTTATCTTTTAAGAAGTCGAATTCACCTTGCCAGTCATGTCCCATTACAAAGACATCTACTTCAAAGCGATCCACGTCGATTTCTTTTTGACCCCAATCATTCTCAGGAATAACTAAATCAACATAACGAATTGATTCTAACATCATTTTACGTTTTTCATAATCATAATATGACTTTTTATTCTTAATTTGATTGAATTCATCTGAAGATAAAGCAACTATTAAATAATCGCCCATTTCACGCGCTCTTCTTAGTAATTCAATATGACCATAGTGTAATAAGTCATAAGTACCATAAGTAATAACTCTTCTCATAAACGCTATCTCCTTAACATAGTTTTTAACATTTTTTCATAATCTTAATTTAGCATAAATAAAATTTACATACCATTAATTTTATAAGTTATACTACACTATCTCTTTAAAGTACGCTTAACTAACTGTTTACTGCTAAAGACAAATTTTTTAGGCATAACTTGTGCTTGAAAACGAAAATATCCTGGTCTTCCAATACCAACATCGATAAGCGTTTGACGCCACTTCTCGTAAGTGTCACGTGTCCAATTTGTTGCACCTTGCTCAACTGCTTGAATGATTCTAAACAACGCATCGCCAGAGTAGTTGGTATGTTGCATATCTTTAATGTAATGCGTGACCTTATCAATAAATTCAGGTGTAACTTTACTGTATTTTAATAAGTAAGCTTGGATAAGATAACTAACAATTAAATCATCCATTCGATAACTATAGTATGCTTTCTCATTTGTTAAAAGTAGCATCTCCATGACGCGCTGACGTACTCTTCGAGCATCTTCAATATAAGATATAAATGTATCAGCTCGTTTATCTGTGATTGAACCTTCTTGCTCATTATAGCCATATATAATGAGTGGTAGTAATTGGATATCACGTGCTGTTAAATAAGCTCGTGTGACAAAGGTATGCTCTTCACAAAATACAACGTTTTCATCAAAACGTAATGCACTAAATTTAGAATTAAATAATTTTCCACCAGGCCCAATAGATTGCAAAATTTCAGGCGCTTGAGCTAAAGATACTAGTGATTCACGATTCATTTCTTCATGTGTCGGTACAATTTTCCAATCTCCTTGGACACCTCTACCAATTTGACCAATGACGATATCAATCTCTTGATTACGTTCATAGTAATCTATCATCTTATCTAGTCTTCCCGGTAAAAATTGATCATCTGCATCTAAAAACATAAATGCTTCAACATCATCAGACATTGCAGCTAATCCAAAATTTCTACTTGCAGCTGCACCTTGATTATCTTGATTGTAAATCATAATATTTTTAACTTCTTTTTGTAATTGAGTGAGCTCATGTCTCGAATGGTCTGTAGAACCATCATTCACACAAATGATTTCAGCCTCATGTGTTGTATCGATAGATTTGATTGCTCTACGTATTGTCTTTTCTGCATTATATACAGGTATTATGATAGCTATTTTCATCTTTTCACCATCTTTTCAATAAATTCTGTAACGCGTCGAACACTATCTTCACGATTATACTTATGCCAATTTTTAAATAAAGGTTTGAACATGGCAATATCATTTCTAATTTTTAAAATTAATTCTTCTTCAGTTGTTACTTTATATTGTTGTGGAATTGCTTTATAAAATTGGTTTAAGCCACGAATTTTATCATATTTATGCTCGTCGTACACATAAAATAATGTTGGTTTGTCTAATAAACTCGCCTCAATAGGTAATGAACTATAATCACTAATAATCACATCCGCCATAATCATCAATTCTTGTGTTGTGGCTATAGATTGACTTTTTGAAATAGATGGATGTAATTGATTAATCATTGTGTACTCGGGTAGCGCTTCTTCAAAGCGAGCAACATCTATTTGTCTATTGTTTTCAGAACCTTCACGATAAGTAGGAACATAGACCACCAATTTTTTATGAATATTATAATGCTTTTTCAAACGTTCTTGCTCGGCCTTAAGATTGAATTTTAAATATTTTGATAGACGTGGTAAACCGATTGGCAATAATTGTTCTTCAGTAGCTTCAAATGACTCTTTAAAACATGTTCCCATCTCTTTACCACCAATAAGATAATAATCAGTCGCTTGATACACGCGTTGATATTGTCTAACCATGGTTACATTAGTCAAATCAACTTGATGATCAGTCAGCCCAAAATTTTTCAGTGCGCCAGATGCATGCCACGTTTGAATAATCGTTTGTGTCTTCTTCTTAGTATAACCACCTAGCATTAAATAATACGTATCGATTAAAATGACTTTCGAACTACTTAATGCTTTTATATGTTTGACGATATATTTGTTTCCTGCTGGTATGAAAGTAATGTTGTTAAGATGTTTCAGCCTATATTGTTCTTCAAATTTTGCAATTACAGTTATTTTGTAACCTTTATTGTCTAATTCGTTAATAATCGGCATGACATCTTCAGGAAATGTCATGAGTACCGTAATTTGCTTTTTATCAACTTGTCTCCTTTTGTAAATAAAATTCAATAATGTAATCATCAACATATATACTTTTTTAATAATTAGTCGCATACATTTACCCCTTATATTTTCATTATAAAAATTATAAATCAAAAATTGTCATTATGCTGTATACACAAAATCCTTGATAAACGCATCAACATTTATCAAGGACTTTAAATTATAAGAAATCTGCGAAATGATCGCGATATCTTCGATGTAAAATTGAACCTAGAACAAAGAAAATTAAAATAACTATCACGTTATAAATTAATAATTTCCAATGTTCTATAAAGTACCATTCGTGGAATAAAATCGCTGCACGATATGATTCAGCTAAGAAATAAACTGGATTAAATTTAATAATTTCACCAATTGTTCCACCAATACCTGAATCTTTAGGTACCCATAGAATTGGAGACATATAGAATAAAATTCTTAGCAAAGCCTGCATGATCATTTGTGTATCCCGTACAATAATGCCGAGTGTCGATGTAAATAATGCAACAGATGCTGTAAAGAAAAATGTCAATGGTACATAAATTAATAATTGTACAATATGAATTGAAGGAAAAATACCATTAACGATACAAATTCCTATAATAATTAACAATAAACCTATATGACCATAAAAACGACTGGTTACAGTGTAAGTTGGTATGATAGAAAGTGGGAAATTCATCTTCGCCACTTGATTAAACTTCATAGATACTGATTTAGTACCTTCAAGAATACCTTGGTTTACGAAGAACCACATACTAATCCCTACAAGTAGCCAATAAATAAAAGGTATCCCATGAATAGGTTGGTTACTTCTAATCCCCATACCAAATACAAACCAGTAAACCATGATTTGTAATGCTGGATTCAGTAATTCCCATGCTACACCAAGATAGTTATTCGTATTTGTTATTTTAATTTGAAATTGTGCAAGTCTTTGCACTAAGTAAAAATTCTTGATATGTTCTTTAAAAACAGATCCTACTGCCGACATTGAAATTAACCACACTTTCAATTAAATATCCACAATGTATTTACATTTTTTATTTAAAATTAGGATAACTATATTATATATAACGTTTTCTCAAAAGTTTAATATAATTATTACGTACATACAGTATTATTTTATATTGTAGAGAAGATTACTAGAAAATAAGAACCATAACTATGGACTTAATTTTCCAAAAAAAGTAAAATCTACTTATTGTTTACAAAAAGTTATTCAAAATCTCTTATACACTTTACACTAGGTTAATAAATTTAACAACTATTGTATGATGTATTATAATCTATATAAGTATTTATAAGGAAGGAAATATCATGAGCGTATCTGTAAATATAAATAATGTGACAAAAGAATATCGCATTTATCGTAATAATAAAGAACGCATTAAAGATGCCTTAATCCCTAAAAATAAAAACAATACATTTTTCGCTTTAGATGATGTCTCTATAAAAGCTCACGAAGGTGATGTCATAGGTTTAGTCGGCATTAACGGCTCAGGTAAATCTACATTAAGTAATATGATTGGCGGTTCTATTTCCCCAACTTCTGGAAATATTGAACGTAATGGTGAAGTCAGTGTCATCGCAATCAATGCAGGTCTGAATGGTCGTTTAACTGGTGTAGAAAATATCGAATTTAAAATGTTATGCATGGGATTCAAAAGAAAAGAAATCAAGCAACTTATGCCTCAAGTTATAGAATTTAGTGAACTCGGCGAATTTATCCATCAACCTGTTAAAAATTATTCAAGTGGTATGCGTGCTAAATTAGGATTCTCGATTAATGTTACAATTAATCCTGATATCTTAGTCATTGACGAAGCATTATCTGTTGGTGACCAAACTTTCACTCAAAAATGCTTAGACAAAATTTATGAGTTCAAAGAAGCGAATAAAACGATTTTCTTCGTTAGTCATAATATTCGCCAAGTCCGTGAATTTTGTACTAAAATTGCCTGGATTGAAGGCGGAAAGCTCAAAGAATACGGAGATTTAGAAGAGGTTCTTCCTAAATATGAGCAATTCTTAAAGGACTTTAAGAAAAAATCAAAAGCTGATCAAAAAGCATTTCGCAAAGGTTTAGATGAAAAACGCTTTATTGTTAAATAGCGATAATTAAAACAAAAATTTTAAAGGCGGATTCAGTCCTCTCGACTTGAATCCGCCTTCTTCATATTTAAAATAATTAGTATCAAATTAGCTACTTATTTTTGCTTTTTCATTTTTCGTTGTACTTTAAAAACTTTAAACATAAACTTAGGAATGCTACGCATACGTCCAATACGTTTCCAATCGATTAATAAACGATATACCCATTCGATATTTAATTTAATAAATAGTTTAGGGGCGCGTTTTTTTGTGCCACTATATATTTCAAATGAGCCGCCCACACCCATCATTACAGTTCTTTTAAAGGTGTGTCGATGTTTTTGAATCCACTCTTCTTGTTTAGGGAAACCCATTCCTACAAATATATAATCAGGATTAAAACGTTTTATGCGCTTGATTACCGTCTCATCATTTAAATCTATATAACCATGATGGTAATCGAATTGCGCCTGAGGGTAGTTGTGTTGTAAATTTTTATGTGCTAGTGTGACTACTTCATTTTTGGCACCAAGTAAATATACTTTTTGATAATTTGTATGGGCAATCTTTAAACAATGTTCCATTAATTCAATGCCTGGCACACGTCGTTTCAACGGTGTTCCCAGACGATTTGATGCTTTAATAACACCTGTGCCATCCGGGACAACAAAATCCGCACTATTAATTAACTGTTTATAAGTACTATGCTCTGACGCATAATCAACGATTTCTGGATTAGCTGTCACGATAAACAAATTATCCTCAGTCTCTTGTGTGAAAAATGTTTTGACATGTTCAATCATATCTAACATGGTTACATTATTAAATTGAACACCTAAAATATCCACTTTAGTCGCTGTTGTCTCTTTTTGATCATGCATTTAAGTAATCTCCTTACTGTCTAAACAATTTTCATATGCATATATTATATGAAAATAGAACCATAATAAATAACTATGTAGCTGTCTACATATATTTTCAAATGATTTATCTTCTTTTTTTAGTTCTCTCATTAAAAGATACATCTAAAGTCTAAACGCTAAATCATCAAATTTACTTTATAATAAATACTATAATCTTACACTCGACGAGGTCAACTATGGTCTATTTAGAAAACTTTTTTACTACAACTATTAATTTAAATATATATTTAATCTGTATTATAGCAATTATCTATATTATGATTCATCAAAATAGACATCGTCAATTCAATCAATATTTAGATGTTTATTTAAACTATATTCCTGTACTTACACATGAATTCGGTCATGTATTATTCAATAAAATCAGTGGTGGACGCGCAAAAGATTTAGTCATCATCACACGGCCTTCGGAACGACTTCAAACGATGCAACAAGGCTATGCCATTACCCAATCCAAGGGGCTCATTGGACAATTCATTACTACTCTAGGTGGCTATATTATGCCTCCATTAATGCTTTTAATTGGTCTAAGTGCTGCGTATTATGGTCACCCTAGTTTGTTCTTAAGCGCTTATATCATCATTTTCATTTATTTTTTAATGCTTACATCACGCAAACTATCACCTATCATTGTACTAATTATATTTATTGCACTTCTATACTTCTTAGTACAACATGATAATCAATTATTATTTTATTATCTAGTCACATTTATTTATCACCTTATACTAGGTGTCTTATTAGGTGAAGTTTTACAATCAAGTTGTACGATATTCAAACTGACTTTTCAGCGACCAATTCCAAGTTGGGATGGACGCACATTGACAGAACTTACACGCATACCAACTTCCTTATTCAGTACATTATGGATAGCGATTAACATATTATCGATATACTTAATGCTTATCTTTACAATTTAATAAATTCATTCAAAAAATCTCCAATAAAAAGGTATTATTGAACCTTTTATTGGAGATTTTATTATCTGATTTAAACATGCTCTACGAAAATATTCATTGCATTATCATAACTTAGTATCGTTACAATATCATTTCGTTTCACAATCATTACTTTATTTGTTTCATCTTTAGTTACGATCTCAACATCATTTCCAATTGAAATATTTTTGCTAGAAAGGTATACCAAAAGTTCGGTCTTATCACGCACTCGCTTAATCGTCACTTTATCACCAGGTTCAAATTCTAATAAAGATACCGTGAATTTCTCTTCAAAATGCTGATTTCTAGGAATATTACCACCGTGTGGACATGTTTCAGGATAATCAAGTATCTTATCCAAGCGTTCTACAAATAAATCTGAAATGCGATGTTCCAAAATTTCCGCTTCTTGATGGACTTCTTCCCAATTATATTGTAAAACTTCTATTAAAAATAACTCCAACAGGCGGTGACGCTTAATGATATCCAACGTATGTTTCAAGCCCTCATCTGAGAGTTTCACACCTTTATAGTGTTTCGTTTCAACATAACCAGCCTTTTCCAAGCGTCCAACCATTTCACTAACTGAAGGAGGTTTTATATTTAAGTACTGAGATAACTTTTTATTTGAGACAAAGGATGTATCCCCATCATTGGCTAATATTGCTTTTAGATAATCCTCTTTTTCTTCAGTTAACATCATTTCACCTCACCCATACATTCACTTTATTGTATCATGAATTGATAACGAATGTTATTCACCTTATTTAAACAAACCGTACCTTAATAAAAAAAGTGAGGCTAGGATAGAATTCCATTTGAATTCATTATCCCGACCACACTCTATTATATCTTCAATCATATTTATTAAGTTAGTCAGTTAAGCTATCAACGATAACCATTTCATCATAGTTTATCGCTTCTCTTAATTTCAATGCCGTACTTTCAGTAATCTCTCCATCGTCAGTTAAATTAGATAAAACACGGCGTTGTTCTCTTAAAGCATTTAATTTTATCTTCGTAATTGAATCTTCGGCACGCGTATTAAAGAAATTAGATGGCGATAAGTTATCTATTCTCATAAGATAACCGTCACAAATCATACCAACTTCTAATTTGTTATCTTCATTCGCTTCATCTACAAGACGACTCACAACATTATAATGAACAATCTTATTGATTTTAGAAAGTTCCATTAAGTTATCAGTAACACTTAATGATGATGCCGCATTGGTACGTGTACGTATACGACGTTTTAATAGTACAGCTCTCGCACCAACAATCATACGACGTATCAATGACGCTTGACGATACACTTGTGTACGTTCTGCATAACGCATGTAGTTTTCTAATACACTCGCAGTTATTTCACCATCATCGGCAAGTCGTTCTAACGTTTTCGTTTCAACCTTAAAAGCTAAACTCTGTAATCTTTCGAGTTCTTTTGAGTTCTCATCATCCTTTTCAACAGATTTCAAGAACGTTAATTTATCGTGATACTCTTTAATAACATTACCATAACGATAACTTGTTTCAAATGATGAATGATGATTCAAGTAATCTATGACATGTTCAAGAATATATATTCTAGCTTCTTTAAAATTCATACTTCCAATCTTAGCCTTAGGTGCACTAGATGTTACAAACGGCAATACAACTTGTGCAATCACAAGACTTATAATAACCATACCTGATGAAATAAATAGTAAATCATTACGATATGTAAACGCATGATGATCTGCTAAAAAGTATGGTAATGTTAATGCGATTGCTAACGAAATAGTTCCGTGCACGCCACATAGTGTCATGATAAGCGCATACATGCTTCGTTTAGGTGGCTTCTCTTTCTTCTTGTCTTCTCCTTCTTCATTCATTAATTTTTGGAAAGGACTGACAGATAAATAGAATAGAGGATAGAGCACATACACCCATATGAATCTAAATAAGTATACCGCTAACGCGACGAGTGCTGTTATCACAACTAAGAACAATAAATTGTGTGGTTCAGTCTTTACAATATTTCCAATTACTTCTGGAACTAAAAATCCTAATATTGAAAAAACAAAACCATTCAATGCATATCCTAGAATGTTCCAAGTGTGATTGTAACTCATTTGAAGTCGAGTACGTGTTTGAGCGATACGATCACGTTCAAAACCATGTACTAAACCTGCTACAACGGCAGCAATAATACCTGACGCATGAAACATTTCAGCAACAAGATAAATAACAAATGGCGTTAATAGTTGTAAAAAAGTAAACATATTAATGTTTTCTATGCCACGTCTTGTAAGTGTTAAACGGAATCTAACAAGCGCAATACCAATAAGCAAACCAATAATCGCACCACCGATTGACGCGATTAGAAATTGTTGCACCGCTTCAAATAATGAGAATGAACCAGTAATTAAAACACCTACCGCTATTTTGAATGAGATGATACCTGCTGCATCATTAAGTAACGATTCACCTTCAAGGATAGTCATAGCACCTTTAGGTAAAACCTTACCTTTTGTAATAGCTTGCACTGCCACAGCATCAGTTGGACATAATATTGCGGCTACGGCAAAAGCTGCACCAATAGGAAGTGTCGGCCAAATCCAATGAATAAATAGACCTACACCAATAACAGTTGTAATAACGAGTCCTAAAGCCATTAACATCACTGGTTTAATATAACGACGTAAATGAGCTCTCGAAACGTTAACACCTTCCACAAAAAGTAACGGTGCAATCGTTGCTACCATAAAAAGTTCTGAATCGAAGTTAAATTCTACAGGTACTGGCGTTAAAAAGAGGAGCATTCCTAAAGCAATTTGAATGAATGCCAGAGGCACTTTGGGTAAAAAAGTATGAACAAAGGAGCTTACAATAACTACTGCTAGAAATATGAGAATCGTTTCAAATATTTCCAAACTTCCACCCCATTTTATACTTCATATTTAATTGGAGAAATAAGACTTGCCTAATATAAAAATAAGTTTTATGTCTATTTATATCCTGATAAAATACATCTTAAACTCACAATCGGTTAATTATAATTTTACCATTAAAGTTACAATGAATTAACTAACTTGCATTCATTTCTAATCTATTTTAATTAAATTGAAGACACTATAATTCACTTCTAAACCATACATACATTTTTCATTCCCTATTACAATAAAATTCAGTAATAGAAGTCATTTATTATGAATAAATTTAAATTAGTTCTTCTTATATGGTCTTTTGTACTAATGATTGCAACCTTGTTCTTTTAGACATTATTTCTGCCACCATTGTCTGAACTTGAAAGCGAGAATGCATTGGCACAAATGGTTGTGTTTGTCCCATTTATAATTGCGTACCCAATTTTATTTGTGATTATATGGCTTTTAGAAATCTTTTATCTTTTTACAACGAAACACTGGTCTTATATGGACTTATTATTTTTATTACTTAGTTTAATAACGCCAATCTTATTATTGGTTATTCATTTTATAATCGCTACATCCCCCATACCTTTCCTACTTCTTTACATTTATTTAAGTATATCGACCGTGTTAATGACACTGGTCTCTTATATAAATTTAAAAAAATGAGATTGAGCATTTCAAAGTAGTAGTCTTAACTATTACTCATTCTTGTTCAATCTCATTGATTTAATCAATCTTTAGTTTCTCTTCTAGTTTCTGATAAACTTTCGATTTTTTCTTCTTGCTGTTTTTCTTTTTCTTTCTGTCGCTGCTTTTGAACATCGTAATAAATTTTTTCACGACGCTCTTCTCGAATTCGAGCTCGATTTTTAAGTTCTTCTGTAGAATTGTATTCTTTAGAACTTAATAAAATGGAAGATCGACTTAGTGCATCATCTTTGCGATACATGTATGCACCTGTCCGATATGCTGCTCTGGCAACTAAATGCATACCTACCGGTGATGTTAAATTAATAAAAACAATTGATAATAATAATCTAACACTAAAGAAGCTTTGTTCATTCGTAAAGTAAATTAATACACCCACTAATGTTAGTAAGACAGATAGCGTAGAACTCTTGGTAGATGCATGACTTCGTAAAAAGACATCTTGAAATTTTACAATTCCAATTGCACTAATTACGGCAATGATACTGCCTAGAAATATGAGGAAAGCGGCAATCAAATCAATGATTTCGTTTATTTGTGCCATTGAATACTCGACCTCCCCCTATAAATCTAGAAATAGATACAGAACTTACAAATGAAATAATTGCAACAAGCATTATGGAATCAAGGAACGAAACAGTATTATAAATAACACTAACTATACCTATAATGCACATGATGACAGCACTGGAAGCATCGAATGCCACAACCCTATCAGCTGTAGTAGGTCCTTTGATTAAACGGAATAATCCAATTATGAACGCTATGCCAAATAATACTAATGCACTTGTAATAAAAAAATTCGTGAGCGTTTCAATCATTGTGACACCTCCGTAATCAAGTTTTCATATTGTTTTATGCTTTTAAGCAGACTTTCTTTTTCTTTTTCTGAAACATCTATACTGTGTATAAAGAATTTATTGGTAGTCTTCGAAATACGAATAACTGTTGAACCAGGCGTAATAATGATTAGAATAGTTAAAAACGTAATTGCCCAATCATTTTTTAAATTCGTTTCATATGTTAATAACCCAGGGTTCATATGTCTCGTTTTAAATAGAATATAATTAATAATACTAATACTAGAAGTAATTAATTGGTATAAATACACACCTAAGAACTTTATAGCAATCCATATCTTCTTAGGATAAAAAGATTGCCCAAAGAAACGATGTAATATATAAATTACGATTAAACCAATGATGAAGCCAGATACGAAGGTAGAGAATTGAAATGAGTCTTCATCTTGAAACAGTACCCATAAAAATGCGATTAATATGTTCAATACAACTTGTCTCATTTATTCCCCTCCTTCAAATGTGAATTGACAATGCTATGGAAATAATTATCATCCATATTCAATTTTGTTGCATTTTCAGTAGCATTCATCACAACTGGCGCTGCAATACCCATTGCAAGTACGACTGCGACTAAAATACCCAGAATCGTTTTACGGTGCTTAGGTAGTGGATTGAAATCAACCTGTTCACCATCATTGTCTCCAAAGTACATAATAAATAAAATTCTAAACAGACTATACATTGCTAATAGACTTGTGATAATCATTAACGCTAAGCCAATGTAGTTACCATTTTCAATCGCACCTTGGAAGATGAGTACTTTTCCTGGGAAACCACTAAATGGCGGTACGCCTCCAATCGCAAATATCATAACAACAAATGCAACACCAAAGAATGGTTCTTTCTTAGCTAATCCACATAAATATTTATATTCGCGGTAACCAGACATATAAACTAAACTACCTATAATAAAGAACAACATTGTCTTCACAATAATGTCATTCGCTAGATAGAAGATAGCACCATGTACACCTGCAAAGGTATTGGAACCTAGACCTAAAATGACAAAACCTATCGATAATATAACTTGATATGAAGCCACTTTCTTAATATCACGATATGCAATAACACCGAAAGCGCCTATAAGCATTGTGATACATGACATAAATACTAACAATGGATGTGTCACACCCGTATGTTGATCAAATAGAAGTGTAAAGAAACGAATGAGTGCATATGCACCTACCTTCGTCATTAACGCTGCAAATAAAGCGGCAAGTTCAGTGTTAAGCACTGCATAAGCTTTAGGCAACCACATAAATAGTACTAAGGCAGCTTTCGAACCAAAGGCCACTATAAATACAATTGAAATAATAATAATCGCTTTATTATCATGGATTTGATCTAAACGTAAAGCAACTTGTGAGAAGTTTAATGTTCCAACCATCTTGTATAATAAACCAATACCTAACAAGAATAACCATGATCCTACGATATTCAGTACAACATAAATAATGGCTGCTCTTAATTGTTCGACAGATTGTCCTAACGTTACTAATACAAATGAAGCTAGTAACATGATTTCAAACATAACATACAGGTTAAATAAATCAGATGTTAAGAAAGAGCCAATAACGCCTGTTGTTAAGAATAAGATAAAAGTAGGCAAGTAGTATCGATTAACACGATCTTCCCCACGACCAAATCCGTATGACATAATGAGTGTCACAACAAATGACGCCACTGTAACCATAACTAAACTCAGTGAATCACCTAAGAATTGGATACCATAAGGTGCTGCCCAACCACCAAAATCAAGCGTAATGGGTTTATGTTGTAAGACGTATATCAATAAACATAATGAAATAATTGTATTAACAGACATTGTTCCAATGTACAAAATTTTAGATAGCCTGTTCTTTTCTTTAGTAAAAACAAGGACTAATGCACATAACAATGGTAATAGGATTGGAAGGACTAATAAATTACTGTTCATTTTCATCCTCCTCTCCTCTTAATACATCAATATTTGCTTCTTTAGTAACACGGTATGTTCGATAAACTAATACTAGTAAGAAGGCAGTCATTGCAAATCCGATAACGATTGCAGTTAAAACAATAGCCTGCAATAATGGATCCACATAATTAGTATTAGAACCGTGAATTAAAGGTTCCGTCATCTTATTACTATAATGACCCATACTCATAATAATTAGATTTCCCGCATGCGTATAAATCGAAATACCTATAACAATTCGAATTAAGTTGAGTGATAGTATCATGTACGTTCCTATAAATACTAAAAATCCTATCACAAGTAATAATATTAAATTCATGATTTACCACCACTCAAAGCCAACATAATTGTTACGATGACGCCGACAACCGTTAACAATATCCCTAATTCAAATAATGTAATTGTCGTTACATGTAATTCACCTAATAATGGAAAATGGATGTATGCTTCACTTTGGTATAGGAACGATTTACCAAAGAAAACCGGAACGATTGCAGTAAGTGCTGAGATTATGGCACCAACAATCATTAACTTTTTAAAATCAATAGGTAAACTTTCTAATACTTCATGTACATCAAAAGCTAGGAACATTAGGATAAAGGCCGAACTAAAGATAAGACCACCTATAAAACCGCCACCAGGATTGTTATGTCCCGCAAAGAAAACATAAAAGCCGAATGTTAATAAAATAAATACGACGATTTTAGTAACGGTTCTTAACACAACATCATTTTCTTTCATCTTGGCCCCTCCTATCTTTGTAATGTAATAATGTATAAATACCTAAACCGGCAATAATTAAGACGATACCTTCAAACATTGTATCTAAGGCTCTGAAATCTCCTAAAATAGCATTTACAATGTTTTTACCACCAGTCAATTCATAGGCATTCGTATAATATTTAGAAATTGACTCTAGACCATCACCTTGTTGCGCAATAAATATGAGCGTTACTACGGCTCCAGCCATAATAAATGATACGATAATTTTGATTGCTTCTTTTTTCATATTCGCTGTTGTACGAGCGATATTTGGCAATCTAGAGAAACTTACAATAAAGAGAATGGTCGTAATTGTTTCTACTACTAATTGAGTTAACGCTAAATCTGGTGCTCTCATTAATAAGAAGAATAATGCAACACTGTAACCAATAATTCCATTTAAAATAACCATTGTTAAACGTTGTCGAATAAACACTAACGCTATACCGACAACACTAATCATAATGCCTAAAATAACTTCCAATGGACCAAATTCTGAAACTTCTATTTGATGTAACTTTGGCAAACCTACTTGGAATATGCCATATGCAATTAATATAGAGAAAATAAGAACCGTTATAATATTATAATGGTTTAATCTGTTATTCATTAAACCTCGAATCATTTGACCTGAATAACGTTCAAATCCTCGATACACGTTGCGATAAGAATTTGTAATAGAAGCATATTTAATGACTTGATGCGTAATAGCTTTCCAGTTTACTTTTAACGCTACAATGAGACCAACTATAATAACAATCACACTAAAAATGAGTGGCAAATTAACACCATGCCATTGAGAAACATGCGGTGCTATTGCATCTACGCTACTACCCAAATTGGTAACATTTCGTAGTGCCGGCAATACTAAGTGCTCAGTGAAAAAGTTGGGAATAAAGAAAATGATTGGTATCATAACCATTAAAATTATTGCAGGTAAACTGAACAACCAAGGTTCATGAATATGTTTCTTTGGCACTTTCTTTTCATCAAATTCTCCCCAATAAGTTTCTTTAAGCATGTAAACTGCATACACAAAAGTAAAGATACTTGCTATAACACCAATAGCTACAACAATAATCGTTAACGTTAAACCAAATTGTTGAAGTTCGATTGCGCTAACTAAAGAATCGAAGAACATCTCTTTACTTAAGAAACCATTTAACAACGGCACACCTGCCATTGATAACGCAGCAAGTGTCATAACTAAATTCATTTTCGGGAAGAATTTACGCATTCCACTTAGTCGGCGAATATCTCTCGTACCAGCTTCATGATCAATGATTCCGACACCCATAAATAGAGCACATTTAAATATTGCGTGATTCATTAAATGGAATAAACCGGCGAATAAAATTAATGTATACGTCTCTGACATTGGACCTGATGAGTGTTGCGCAACACCTCCACCTAGACCAACCATCGACATAATCATTCCTAGTTGGCTAATTGTTGAATACGCTAAGATACCTTTTAAATCATATTGTCTTACGGCCGTTACAGAGCCAAATATCATTGTAATCAAACCTACAAAAGTAACAATATAAATATAACTATCACTTAAACCTAAGATAGGCGTGAATTTAAATAGTAAAAAGATACCAGCTTTAACCATAGTAGCTGAGTGTAAATAGGCACTTACAGGGGTTGGTGCAGCCATGGCTTTAGGTAGCCAAATATGGAATGGAAATTGGGCTGATTTCGTAAATGCACCTATTAACAACATTATCATCATTGGTATAAATAGAGCATGTTTACTAATGCTATGACTTTGAGTAAGTAATTCTGAAATCGTATTTGTACCAGTAATGATATACAACATAATGAATCCTGTTAATAAGGCTAAACCACCTAAAACAGTGATAATAAATGATTGAATGGCGCCTAATTGACTTTCGGCATTGCTATACCAGTATGAAATTAATAAGAATGACGATACACTTGTTAATTCCCAGGAAACATACATTAAGATAGTATTATTTGAGACTACAATACCCAACATACTAAACATGAATAATAATAAATATAAGAAGAAACGCGGTAAGTTATCTATATTAACAGATAAATACTGAGTAGCATAAAAGAATACTGCCACCCCTATAATGGAGATAATTAATCCAAACATTAATCCTAGACCATCTAATCGAAAATCTAGATTAACATCAATAGCGGGCATCCATGGAATTTTAAATTCTACAAATTTTCCATGTAGAACATTAGGAATTTGGGCTAAGAAATATCCCGAAGCTAAAATAGGCGCTAACAAAGCAATATATCCAGCGAACCGTCTCAATGGCTTAATAAACAACGTCATTAAGACGATTAACATAATAACTATTAGTCCACCTAGTAAATATACTAAGCTCATCAAAAGCCTCCTTTTCAGTGAAAATCAATTATAAATTTAAAGCGATAATTGTATGAAGTTCATCATCGGCAGACAACCCGATAAATTTCACCGTTTCTTGAGTTGTCTGATGACCTAAATATTTTTGTATGATTGCAATAGAAATACCCGATTGATAAGCATGATAAGCAAATGTTTTTCGCAAAGTGGTCAATCCAATATGACACAAACCTAACTCTTCAGCGGCATGATGAATGATTCGGTAAGCTTGTTGTCTAGATAACTCTTTATGTGTTCTTATCGATTGGAATAATAAATGATCATCCATAAGCTTATTATATTCAATAAATCTTCTAACCTCTTCACGTAAATCGTTTGGTAACAAGATTTTGATTGCAGGCGCACACGACTCAATCCAAGATGATTTTATTTCATCTTGATCAATCATTTTGACGTCTTTCACTTTTAGATTTAATAAATCTGTTAAACGTATACCCGTATGTATAGCTAATTTAAATAAAAGATAATCTCTATCAGATTTCTTTTTTAATACATCATACATCTTTTTTATATCATCTTTATTTCTGATCGGTTCAACTTGATTCATTTATCCACCTCATAAAAGTTTCTTATTTAATGATAAACCATATTTTAGTAACATTAAATGTTTTTGCTCAAATTTCTTTATATAAATGTGTCCCTTTTATGAATGGATTTCGATATATAGAGTGAAAGGAGGTGACAAACATATGAATGAAATTTCACAATTATCTGTTGTTTGCACGCATATCACTCACGACGCAAGTGGTAAAGCGAAAGAAACAAAACGTCGTTTTACTAACTTAAACACTAAAGCCACAGATTCAGAAATCAGATCATTCGTCAATATCATTGCACATCTGATTAATGAAACATTCGATAAAGTTGAGGTGGTTAAAACACAAGTTTTAGCCTAATTTAACTTAAAAATTAAGAAAGGAGGTATTCTACATTTCAAAGACTTTAGAACTTGCTTTTAAAACAAATTTAAATAAAACTGCTAAATTGCAATTCCCACAAGTTAACGTTGCTGTGTCTGAGGCTGATGCTAAAGCTGCTATGGATAATATTATTAAACTTAATATTCTACAACCTACAGTTGGCACACCTATTAAAGCCACTTATGCTAAATTAATAGACGTTACGAGTACTACTCTATTTGAAACTAAATAACACATTCTGATGTTTCAATGAGTGTGAGACAAAAAATGTTTCATGACTACTGCGTATATTCGTAATAGTTGACTAAGCTGACAAGACGCTTAAATCAAGCTTTTCTCACTTCTAGTCAACCTTGCGAAGCTAGGATGAAGAATTCGAAAAGAATTCTGTCCTAGCTTCTTTTTTTATAATTAATACTTCAATAATTTATATTCTGAGTCCACCATTAGTAAAATGCGTTGATATTCGTATTTTGAAATTGGAAACTAAAATGCGTATAATAATGATGTTTTAGTTATGAAAGAAAATATAGGGGGTCTATCGTGGCATTTTTATTTATACTCGGTATTGTGGCTGGTATGATGGTCCCAATCCAAACCTCAATCAATTCTCGCCTAGGACGATATACAGAATCATCTTTTTATGCATCTACCATTTCATTTTTCGTAGGTACACTATTTTTATTTATTTTAAATATGATTTTTAATCCTAAATTATTTGACGCTTCATTTTATAGTGGACATACAATTGACTATCATTGGTGGGTTGGTGGTCTACTAGGTGTTTGTTTCTTAACAGGAAACTTATTATTACTACCTCGTTTAGGCGCAGCGTTAACTGTTGTCATGACAGTAGCTGGTCAAATCATCATGGGGGTCTTCATAGATACTTTCGGTCTACTTGGCGCAAGCAATCATTCATTCACTTTCCTAAAAGCAGTAGGCATCATAATCCTATTCTTCGGTATCTTATTAATGAACTATATACCTAAAAATAAACTCCAAGAAAAAACAAATCATATGTTTTATGTTTGGCTTATCATCGGCTTTATATTTGGGTTTGCGCCACCATTACAAACTACAATTAACAGTGGTCTAGCTCAGCAAATGCATAATTCGCTATTTGCCGCACTCGTATCTTTCACTGTTGGTACATTAGCATTATTCATTTTAACGTTAATATTTAACAGAAGTCTCAAAATTAAAATCACACATCCTGATATCGGTAAAATCAAGCCAATACATTTTATTGGTGGTGTTCTAGGCGTTGTATTTGTCACATCAAATATAATTCTGATGCCGTTTTTAGGTGCAGCACTGACAACTATCGTCGCAATGTTAGGTCAAATGTTAATGGGCGTTATCATTGATCATTTCGGTTTAGGCGTTCGCAAGAATCCAATAACACTTCGCAAGTTTAGTGGGCTAATTGCCATAGCTATAGGAATTATTTTGTTACGCCTCTTTTAGTTTTTACAACACTATATTAATATCTTTATTTAAAATGTCTTCTTTTCTTAGTAATTGAGAAGACATTTTTTTATTTATACGATATTACACTTATTCGTTATATCTCCATTGTATAATAGTTGTATAAAAATTTTATAGAGGTGATCTTATTGAAGACATTTTTTACCCCGTTAAGAATTTTAATTGCCACACTTATCCTCCTCGTCATATCCTTTGTATGTCATATTTATGCAAAAATTCCAACAGAACCTGACACATCTAAAATAGAAACCATTACTGCAAAACCTCAATACTCTCTTTCATTCATTGGCGAACAACAACCTCAAGAAAGTTTCACTTTATATTTCAATCCATCTTTAGGAAATGTTTCTTCCTTACTTGTCAAAAATGATGAAATCATCCATTCTGATACACCTTTATTAGAGTATTATAATCCGCTCCTTGAAAAGCTTATTGTAGATAAAAAGAAGGCCCTATCCTCACTTATCAACCATTCACCGAAACAATCAATTAGTCAACAGTTAACGCTAAACAGCCAAATATTAGAACTCCAAACTCGACTTCAAACACGCATTAATTCCCCTATTCCTGGAAAAGTAACTATCCTAGAAGCACATCCTTCTAAATTAAATACAAAAATAATGCAAATTAATAGCGAAAAACATATTATTCGTGCTAGTATAACTGAATCTCAATTGGAACATATTAAAGCGAATCAAGATGTAAACGTTACAAGAAATCACTCCAAATTATTTACTGGTAAAATTCTTTCTATCATTCAAATCCCTTATAAAGTAGAAAAAGGTGAATCAATTTATCAAGTAGATATTTCGACTCAAGATCAATACCCTCTTGGACGCCACTTTGATATCGATGTTGGAACTTCTAAAATAGAACTACCTATAAGTGCAATTTATGAAAATTATTATGTTTTAATTACACAAAATAACAAAATTATTAAAAGAAGAATAGAATATACTAAAAGTCAAAAAAATGGGTATATTATGGTATCCAATGGATTAAATATTGGAGATAAAGTGATTGTGCATCCTTCATCATCACTTCTACAAAAATAGCAGTGATTTTTTGCAATTGTATATTCATATTAAAATTTATTATATAGAGCGAAATAATAATTGTTCTTAATTAATTGATTTTTATAAATTGCTTTGAAATTCAAACAAAGAATATAATAATCAAAATATTGTTTTATTAAGTACTTCTTTGTTTACTTCTTAATTTTATTTAGTTATAATTAACTAAATAATATAGCATTAAATTAATTTAATAAAATTCTTTTAATCTAAATTATTTAAGTAATTTTAACTATTATAAGACGTTATATATAATTTAACGGGCAAAATAGAAAAAGTGCACAATTAGTTGGGGAGGTTTCAAAATGGCAATTTCAAAAATCAATGATTGTTTCGAATTATTATCAATGATCACATACGCAGATAAATTAAAAAACATCATCAAAAAAGAATTTTCAATTAGCTTTGAAGAATTCGCAGTTTTAACATATATTAGTCAAAGTAAAGAAGAGGCATATTATTTAAAAGATATCATTAATCACTTAAACTACAAACAACCACAAGTAGTTAAAGCAGTGAAAAATTTATCTCAAGAAGATTATTTTGATAAAAAACGTAATGAACACGATGAAAGAACTGTATTAATTCTTGTAAATAGTACACAACGTAAAAAAATCGATTCATTATTAAATAAAGTAAATACTCGTATCGAAGAAGCTAACAAAGAAACTGAATTATAATTTCTTTGTGGCTTTTCTAATTCTATTCGTTTCGATATGAATTTATAACCCTGAGATATTATTTTTAAATAACAAAGCCAATAAATGAAATCCGTAAATTTCACTTACTGGCTTTTTTGTATATCATATGTCGTATTACAAATGTATTTTAAATTATAATATTTCCATCTAATATATTAATGTAAAAGCTTTATATCATGATTCATCAAACAGGCATCCACTTATAAAAATAACTAATATCATTTAATGATTCACTTCTGTTACCTGTTCAACATTTTCTAAAAAACTTAAATATAAGACTAGAAACTTATCTTCTTCTTCAACATAGGGTGCATGTCCAGATTCTTCAAATAAAACCTTCTCAACATTTTGATAACGCTCTTCTATTTTATAATGATTCTTATCATTTATAATTGGATCATAGCGTCCGTTTATAATTAATGTAGGAACTTTAACATAATGTGTGTACCCTTTATTCGCATAAGCCGTATCTAAAAGTGCTCTGCTTGCTATAGCACTATCCTCGGAATTTTGTTTACTGTATAAGCGTTGCCGTTGAATCCATTTCATTGCTGATTCTTGTTCTTTATAGATATACGGGAATAATAAAAGTAATGCTTCAGATTTATTAAACCCTGCAATTTCGTCTTGGTGCTCAATCATTAATTTCGTAAAACCATGAACGATATCCTCAGCTTTTGAAGAGATAATTGTTAAAGATAATAAATGATTTTCATGTTTTTCGGTAAATTCTCTAGCAATAACCCCTCCCATATCATGACCTAATAGATGCGCTTTCTTTAAGTTTAATTTATTGATAAGTACATATAAATCTTTCACATGATCTTCTAAGTTATATGAATCTGGACGTGACGATTTACCATGTCCTCGAACATCATACGCAATCACTCTATAGTTTTGTTGGAGTTGTTTGTTTAATAAATCAAACGCTGCCGAATTACCATCTAAGCCATGAATTAAGATAACGGGGCTGCCATGTCCTTCATCTTGATAAGCTAATTTTGTTTGGTTTAACGTTTCGATTTTTTTCATATTGGCACCTCCCTTAATTGTTACTATACCCACTTCATTAAAAGTTACGCTATGAATGTTCTTAACTTTATTAAAATCATTATTATATAAATATTTTTTAAATTAAAAAAGCACTTGTAACAAGTGCTTTTTAACTCAGTCAATGACTGCCAATATAATAACTCCTGAGACATTGCTTATGTCCCAGGCCCTACTCTCAAGTTAATTTGCTTATCTATTTTGAACTGGGAATGTAAACTCAAATAATATTTATTTCAAGCTTATGTTAATTAAGCGTTACACCCTCGTCCTTGATGATAATTTAATTGTATAAAAAACGATCAATGCCACTATCATGATCCATATAATAAGAGAAATGATTTGTGCAATTTCAGGTTTTGTCACTACTGCATCAATCGTCTTTTGACAGAATAATAAACCAATTGCTGTGTACTCTATTTTTTTAAAAAAGACACCGATCAAGCTTAGTATAATACCTATAAAAAAAACGACTTGATGACTATAAATAGTGATGGGAATGATTCCCCAATTTAGATTAAAAGCACGCATAATGATTAAAATTAGTGCAATTATCGCAACGATATATCCTAGTATCATTTCAAAACGATTGCTATATAGAAACTTCTTCTTATCAATACGAATATTAATAAAAATCGATAATGGAAAAATGATTATACAATAGAATATAGAAATTGCTGTAGCCGCTTGAAATGGCACATATTGCTTATCATAAAGATATGATATTAAGATAAAATTCATAATAAAGAAAATAACAGGATTCGTTTGTAAACCGAATAAATTTCGTTGAATAATCAAAATAATTTGTGCTGGAGATTTGCCACGATAATCTAAATAATCTTCATCTTTTGATTCAGACCTTTTCAAATCATTGCGCAAATTTTCTTTTATATCATCGATTAAATTAGGTGCCATCCCTTTGTGGCTAAAGTAATCGTTAATATTTTCAAGTAACACTTTATCGTTGGTTCTCATGAGTTACTCCTTTGCTATAGTTTAATAACATCTATACGATTGTTAATTGTTCAATTTAAAATTTTATCATACATTGACATTATTTTCTGTTTAATGACGAAAAATAAGAGCATGACGTTATTCAAAAGTTAGAATTTAACGTCATGCTCCTAGTGATGAAATTATAAAATTTGTTATTTTTATTATTTAGCAAGATCAATACGATATAATTTTAAGTTTTTATCTTGAGGTGAATTTGAGCCAAATTGATAGCTTGTTTTACCTTTTTGAATATATCCAAAATTGCCGCTTACTTTATTATATTGAACTCGTGCCACTGCATTTTGGCCTAAATTTTTCTTAACTTGATTATAAGTTGGGCCATTAGCTTCATTATAAGTCATAGAAATTCTAGTAACATAACCTTGGTTCTTTTTACCTACTGCAGTTACAACTAATAAACCTTTATTTGTGCGATACTCATAATAACCTTCATTGTTGCTTGGATTTTTAGAATAAATCGGTGTACCATATTTGTTTGAAACATTTTTGATTGATTCGCCAAGTGTAATATTTTCTAATGATTTTTCACCTTGAGTTAATTGTTGAACTGTTTGAATTGTATTACCGCTAGCTGCTTCAGCATGATTAACGCCTACTCCTGTCATTACTAGTCCAGAGACTAAAAATGCCGCTACTAATTTTTTCATAAGCACTCTCTCCTTTATCTCGTTTCTCGTCTTGTGCTTATTCATAGTATACCCCATTTATTACTAAAATAACAGTATTGTTACGAAAATATTACAAAATAAGTTATTTTATGTAACAAATCAGGATGACGACTGAAGATATCCTAACAACAATTAGTGTTCAGGCATATATTTCTTAATAAATGGTGTTACATCTTCAATAAACTTATCTTTCTCTTCCTCAAAAGGATATAAACTTGATTGAGCATACACATCAAATTGTGACTCTTTAACTAAATCGGCTACTTCTTTAGATTCAAGTGTTGTAATACGCTCACCATGTTCTCCCGCAATAATTAACGTCGGTTTCGTTACATGTTCAAATACGCTTGAAATCGCAGTTTCTTTGAACACATCTTCAATCGCTTGTGTCTCCTCTTTTGTAGAAATTGCATTCGTATCCTCAACATGTTTTAAAAACTTATTAACTTTTCTCGGCTTATGATAACGATGCTTTTCTAAAAACTTATTTTGTTTTTCGTCATCCCAGTTTCTAATTTTATGTGAATATTTTCTGAATAAACGTTCTTCAGGTAATTCACCCTCAATAGATGTTGGTGTTACCATTATGAGGGATGACACATAATTAGGATAACGTTCTGCCAAATCCGCAATTATGGCTGCGCCCATTTCATGACCTATTAATGCTGATTCATCAATATACAAATAATCTAGTAATTGTATGATATCATCGGCAAATTCTTTGAAATCAATTTGCCTTGGTTTATCTGAATAGCCATGTCCTCTTAAATCTAGTAAAACTACTTGAAAAGATTTTGCCAATTCTTTTGCTAAATTTTGAAATATAGAAGCATTTTCATATGCTGTATGTACTAAGACAACAGGATATCCCTCACCCATCGTATTGTAATGTAAGGATAAACCACCTTTTCTAGTAAATAAATCCATCTTATGAATCTCCTCCTTGTTTTATATGAATCGGTAATATTGATAATAACTCTTCACTTGTAGTAATAATAAAGTCAACCTCTTCTTCTAAAGGTTCTAATTCAGCGTCATCATGTTTAAACCACACACTTACCATGCCCATTGCGCGAGCTGGTGCTACATCATTTAAAGCATCATCACCCACATACATTATCTCTTCAGGTTGAACATTTAATTGATTAATCATATCTTCAAATATTTTAGGATGAGGCTTACGGAATCCTACAGTTTCAGAAGTTGATAAATAATTGATTACATGCCCTAATCCTAATGATTGTAAACGAAATTGTTTAATTTTAGATTTACCATTTGCGATAACACCTAAAACATAATTATTTTGCGATAATTTCTCCAAAGTATATAGCGTGTCATAATAAGGGAATACGTAACGATAGAAATGCATTTCAAAATCATTAAATAAATCTTTCCATGTTAAACGATCAATATGGAACTGCTTAATAATTGCTTTATATAAATCAGGTTTATCATTATCTTCATCGTCATCTAATTCTATAAATTTTTGTTTAAAATCTGCTAATTGAACATGTACGAAGTAATCATGAAATCGTTCATATTGTTCCTCAATGAATTTATCTCGAGATTTTGTTCTATCTAATAATGTACCTTCTAAATCAAACACGATTGCTTTTATATGACTTAAGTCCATTGTCAATTCCCTCTTAACTCTATAATTATTCTCATTTTATCAAAAAGTCTTCCATAAAATAATAACGTAACATCCATGTGATACAGTTAAATGTATGTTTAAATATCTTTAGATTGCTTAAGCAAAATGTAAAATAATGTTGGAATACCTATTAAAGCCAAAATAATACTAGCTGGTATTTGCACTGGATGAATTAACACACTACCAATCCAATCTGCAATCAACATCATTGTAGCACCGATTAAAATATTTAATATCATTTGAATGCCTAACGTAAATCTCCAATAATAGCGTCTTATCAGTTGAGGCACTATCATGCCGATGAAACCAATAATACCTGTATATGCTATCGCGACTGCTGTTATTATAGATGCTAGTGTTAGTATCAAAAACATGACTTGTTGGACGTTTAAACCTAATGACCGGCTCTTCAATTCACCTAATTGTAATAACTTAATCGCTGGCACCATACTAAGTAGAATCAATATAATAGGTATAGCTATTAGACCGATGTATATGACCTCTCGCGTTTCAGCCGCTGCAAATCCTCCGAAAAAGTAGTTAGCTATTTGGTTCATCTTATTAGGTTTAATTAAAACTAGAATATACAATAATGCATTAAAGAGTGCACCTATCATCAAACCAGTAATAATAAGAATTTTAAGTGGATAACCACGTGAGATTTTGGCAGCAATCATTAAGACGATCAACAATGCGATTAAACTAGTGCTAATTGAAAAGATGGGCACCCAAATAAAAGATAATCCTAGAAATATCGCCAATCCAGAACCGAATGTAGCACCACTTGCCAGTCCTAATGTAAAACTATCGGCTAGAGGATTATTTAAAACAGTCTGAAACATCTGACCTGCTAGTGTTAATATTGCTCCTGTTAATAAGGCCTCAATAATTCTTGGCAACCGAACTTTAAGCAATATCATTTGATTAAATGAATCCGTTAAGCTCCCTAAGTCCCATAGTAAATAAAGTCCTATGGCACCGATTAAACATATGCACCAACTTAGAAATGTTAAATATATATTTCTTGTCATTTTATCAACTCATCAATAATCTTTCTATTATTTCTTCTATTATAACTGATGATATAAAAGAATGGGACTGAGGGCAGCATTCTTTTATATTCGTAGACTTAGCTTGCATTAGTTATAGCATTTCTATATAACATTCTTTTTGCTAGGTCCCGTAGTTGCATAGTCGCAAAAATAATTAAAACTGAGAAAAGCTTGATTTAAAGCTCTTCTCAGTTCAGTCAGCTACAGGGGATTTGTAATGTAACTTTTCAATATAAATTGTACTAATCTCACTTTTACAATAACTATTTAATTCATATGAATTTATCTTTTATAAATAGCGTCTCTTAATTGTTTTAAACCTTCATCAATACGAGGGCCTGGACGTGAAATTTCATCACCGTTCACAGTTTCAATACGTCCATTTTTCACAGCTTTAATTTGACGGAAACCATCACGTTTTTTAATCACTTTATAGTAATCTGATTTAGATAGACCTTCTGTAGAAATGAGGATATCTGGATTCTTTTTAATGATACCTTCTTTATCCACTGGTTTCCAACCTTCTATATTTGAAAAGCTATTTTTAGCATCTAATTGGGATAACATGTCATCAAAAAATGTATGTTTGCCTGCTGTATATATTTCAGGTTTAGAAGAGACTTCCATAAAAACAGATTGTGACCTATGATGTCTTGGCACCGACTTTATTACTTTTTCAACATTGTGCTTCGTCTCATCAATAAGTTCGTTAGCTTCATGTTCACGTCCCGTTACTTTACCTATTTGTTTAAAAGTTTCATACGTTTGATCCAATGATTGTGCATCTTTCACATAAACCACTTTTACGCCATTTTTTTCAAGACTATCTAACACTTTCTTTGAAGTTCCTTTTTGAGATTCATGTGCTAAAATTAAATCGGGTTTGACTTTTAATAAGGCTTCTTTATTTAAATTCATTGTATTAAATTGTTCTTTCCCCTTTTTAACATCTTTAGGGTAATCGTCCACTGTAGAAACACCTACAACATCTTTTCCGAGACCTAATTCATAAAGAATTTCCGTATTACTTGGCATAAGCGACACGATACGTTTGTATGAATGCTCTTTCGAGTTGGAATCAGATTGATTACTTTGTTTATCTTCTTGTTTATGTTGGTCGTTTTGTCCACAAGCGACAAGAATCAACATGACTAAACTAAGTAATATCCATAACTTTTTATTTAACACGTTCACACATTCCTTTCTAGATTATGTATGCATATATCATAACAAATAATATTAAATATTAATTTAGTTTTTTATATTTAATTGTGTAATTTTATATTATTATTTGTTTCATGGAAAATTTTAAATATTAAAAAGCATTGAATATCTCTAAATTTAGAAATACTCAATGCTTTTCTTAACATTACGTTGCCTTGGGATTAGTTCCATACTCATTTGTACCTTTTTCACTATCTGTAACACAATAAATCAATGCGAAAATTGATACAATTAATAATACGATCGAAATAACTAATACAACTACCGTTGCAATCATCAACGATACGTCAGAATAAAAATTACTCAAATACACATTAGATATTGTTTCTAATAATACAATTAATCCTCGTAACAGCATCGATATTAACATAATTAACGGAATTAACATTGTGCGCCCAACATCATGAAATCGACGTACTGACATAGTAAATGTACCTATTACAATGATGACATCAATCGTTTCATAAACAATGTTAAAAAACGTATCTCCACCGCCAAACACCCATTTAAGTAAGTCTGCAAGTAAACTTAATAATACAAGTACGATGATATTAGCTAATGTTGCAAACCAATAATGTCGTCTACGAGTTCGACCTTGTACATTGAAATAATTTTTCCAGAATAGCTGATACGACTCAATCATTATAGCGTCTCCTTTAAATATGATTCACTATAATCATTACACAATAAAGAATTGAAGAGAATACTTTATTTAATATAAGCTCGAATTGCTCTTGCAATATATTCATTTAAATAATCATTACGATTTTTATTTATATTTTTAGCAAAACGTTCATCACTTTCATAAGTGAGTGTCATATATTCTAAGAATTGATTGTCCGCATTTGGTACTTGTCGTTGTAATATCTTTTTTAACGTTTCGATATTTTGATACGTAAATGCGTCATCCGCTGAATAGCCATCTTCCAATAGTTGATTCATCTCATTAAAAAATTGATTGAATTGTTCATTAGTATGATCATCATTATCTTGCTTCTCAGAATCACTAAATTGAGTTCTATTAACTTTATATGACTGATAGTAATCCGTGTCACCATATTTTAGCGCCGCTTCTTTATCATATTGTTCATTCACATCAAATTGATTAAATTTGTCCATATTAATCTCCTCATTTCTATGATTAATTAGATGATGATTGAGGTAATCAATGATTTGATTCAGGTGATTTCGTTGATGAATAATTTGAGCATAATTTTCTTCTAATATTACATTTTTATCATTAATACTTTGCTGAAAATAGTTTTGAATGTTCTCAATTGATAAATTGAGTTGTCTAAGAAATAAAATTGTTTGTAATTTTGATATATCTTGAGAATGATAATAGCGATACCCGTTATCATCAATATAACTAGGCACAAGTAAACCAATCTCATGATAATAACGTAAAGTTCTTGTACTAACCGACGTCACTTTGCTCACTTCATTAGGTGTAAAATAGTCATGATTTAGCATTATTTTATTCTCCACTTTCCTTTATTTTTAATATCATTAATACCTCATTCATCTATTTAAGAGTGTGGACTATGACATAACGTTAAAGTCAATCATTCTTAATTAAAATGATCTTCTAAAAATGTGTATTTTTGAGTCCCATTTCCATTAAAATAGTTTTTCCCAAAATTATCTAATAAGGCATGAAACTCGTTAGCATCTTGATTCGTAAAATGAGGAGGCAATGAAATTTGCTTTTTAAATTTATCATAACTTTCTGTATGGGCGTAACCTAACTTACTATACAAACGTCTCGTATAACTATCAGGAATAAACTCGATACCTTTAAAGATATAGACGAGTAAAACATCAGCTGTTTCGCTACCGATGCCACGAATTTTTAGTAATTCTCTTCTTAGATTATCTCCATAATGTTGAGCAATATTTTCATAATCAAAATTAAATTGATTTAACCACTGAAACAAAGCATGAATGGCTTTCCCTTTATTCCTATAAAAGCCGCTGGAACGGATCGTTTCTTGTAGTTCAGTTAATGGCAACGATAAAATTTTTTGAGGATCAAAGTTTGTTTTTTCTTTTAACCGAAGTAAAGCCATGTCTGCATTTTTCCAATTCGTATTTTGGACTAATATAGCACCGAGCATCATTTCTTCCGAGCTCTCAGCGGGCCACCAATGTTGCGGTCCCATATGCTCTAATAAAGTTTCGTAAAGTTCTTCTGTCGTAAGCGTTGGCATACTCTCACTCCAATCTTTACATAATAATACCCTCACAAATCGAAATTTATGAGGGTGTTATCAAAATTTATATAATTCTCTTGATTACATAGATTCAGGTGCAGAGACACCAACCAGTGCTAATGCATTGTGTAACGTAATTCTTACTGCATCTACTAAAGCTATATGAGCTTTCGTCTTTTCTGCATCATCTGTTAATACTTTTTCAGCATTATAGAATTTGTGGAATGCAGAAGCTAAATCTTGAATATAGTTTGTTAAACGATGTGGTGCGCGATTTTCTGCTGCACTTTCAATAGTTGGTTCAAATTCAGCAACCTTCTTCAATAAGTCGATTGCTTTTTCATTTGTAATCGTTGAAAAGTCAGCATCAGCAGTAACTTCAACACCTTGTTCTTTCGCTTGTTTTAAGATTGAGCAAATACGTGCATGCGCGTATTGAGCATAGTAAATTGGATTATCTTGTGACTTTTCTTTGGCAAGTTCCAAATCAAAGTCGAAATGAGAATCAGGACTACGCATTGTTAAGAAATAACGTGCAGCATCAATGCCTACTTCATCCATAATTTCACGTAAAGTAATCGCATTACCTGTACGTTTACTCATCTTCACTTCGACTCCATCTTGCATTAAACGAACCATTTGCATGATTTGAATTTCAAGACGATTACTATCCACACCAAATGTTTCAAGACTAGCTTTCAAACGATTAATATAACCATGATGATCGGCACCCATTAAATCGATTAGGATATCATTACCACGATTAATTTTATTGTAATGATATGCTGTATCTGGCGTAAAGTATGTGTAAGTACCATCTTTCTTAATTAATACTCGGTCTTTATCATCTTTAAAGTCAGATGTACGTAGCCATGTCGCACCATCCGCTTCATACGTATAACCTAGTTCATTCATTTTAGCTAATGTGTTATCAATGGCACCATTTTCATATAATGATGTTTCACTGAACCAGTTATCAAAGTGGACGTTGAAATCAGCTAAATCTTTTTTCAATTTATCCATTTCATAATCGACACCTAATTGTCTGAATGTTTTAAGACGTTCTTCATCAGAGTAGTCTTTCATTTCAGGGTGTTTATCAGCTAAATCTTTACCAATTTCGATGATATCTTTTCCGTTATAACCATCAGCTGGCATTTCATGACTTGTATCACCAAGTGCCTCGAAGAAACGCGTTTCAATAGAACGTGCTAAGTTAGTAATTTGATTACCCGCGTCATTAATATAATATTCACGTGTTACATTATAACCTGCAGCAATTAAAATATTAGCTAATGAATCACCTACAGCAGCATTTCTAGCATGACCAATGTGCAAATCACCAGTTGGGTTAGCAGATACATATTCTAATAAAATATTCGTGTTCTTAGATTCTTCTGCACAACCGAATTTGTCACCTTTATTGATAGCTTCTGGGATAACTGCAGTTAAATACTGATTATCTAAGTAGAAATTAATAAAACCAGGGCCCGCGATATCTACTTGCTTCACGTTCGCTTTACTTGTGTCTAAGTTATCAACGATAGCTTGAGCAATTTCACGTGGATTACGTTTCGCAACTTTAGTTAATACCATTGCAATATTCGTTGAATAATCCCCGTTTTTAGTATCTTTTGGTATCTCTACTTTAATTTCGGGAATATCTTCAGCCAGATTAGCTTTTTCAATACTTGCTTTAATTTCTTCTATTAAAGTTGATTTTACTTTTTCAATAATATTCATTCGCTTATCTCCTTATAATTAATTTCATATTGATATGAGCCCATCTTTTCATCGTTCTGATGTAACTCGTATTGAATTTTTAATTTTCCACCATTTTCATTCACAAAATGCAGGATGCTACGTGTTTTAACAGTTAAAGGAATACGACCAGCTGGTATATCGTAAAGTGTAGTCGTATCATGACCTTCCACAAAGTGAAGATTCATATTAATATCGCCTTTGCGTATTAATTTAACACCGCGTTCCTCAATTTTAATTGTTACATTAACAACTGCATCTTCAATTTGTTCTTGGTATCGAATATAATCTGCGTTTTTCTTTTGCCATGAACCTTGAGCAGCAAATTCAAATTTTTGTTTTTCACCATTTTGTTTTAGAACTTGTTTCGTTTGAACGTCTATATTCTTATTCAACGTTTGCCTCACCTTAGCTTCTAAATAATACACCACATTATAGCATAAATTAGATAGTGCATGTAGGTGATACTTCTCAGTTTTAAAGCATTTAGGATATATAAGTATCATCATCTATTTTGATAAATTTAGTAATAAAAAGAACAGTATATAGGTTAAATCTTGGAAAATATTACTATAAAATGACTTATTAAAAGTAAACCATCAGCGTGTATTTGGAGATGATATAATATACTAGTCGCCTATCTCTCAGGCGTCAATTTAGGCGTAGAGAGGAGGTGCTAATCTATGCTAGAAATCCTTGTTCACATCACGACCACAGT
>ERZ1023420.101-NODE-101-length-41424-cov-8.026735_pt1 | contig 41424 bp, 70 predicted proteins | sample MGYA00380512_ERZ1023420 | MGnify/ENA primary metagenome ERZ1023420 (study PRJEB33173, sample SAMEA4830390) | metagenome | study: EMG produced TPA metagenomics assembly of the PRJEB25223 data set... | reverse complement strand
TACCTTAACAGGTGCGGTCTTTTTTTATACATAAAAATAGTGTTACAAGCACTACCTACCCTGTAACACTACTACCATTAAAATTTAAAAGTAATTTCCCTTATATTAAGAGTATTGACCTTGCCATTCTCATTATCCTTTCTAGGAACAAAGTCAAACGCAATCTCTTTAACCGTACTCAAGATCAACTCCTCTTTTTGCTCAACGTTCAACTTACTCCAACCTTTAATCAAGATGTCATCAATCATATTTAATTGCTCATTCGTAACTGTTTGTGTACTTTCCACTTCTGTGCTAGCACGTTCAACTTCATCAAGTATCTCTTTAGTTTCGTCCATCAAACTAAAATACTCATCATCTTCAATATATCCTAATGACCATGATCGTGTGAGTTTCTCACGTTGTTTCATAATCTTATCTATATCGTAATCTAGTTTAGGTGTACTTTCTTCTACGATATCTACTTTAAACTTATTTGTATCATATGTTTTGAGTAATTCTATAAATTTATCTTCTACTTCACTTTCGTTGAATGAGATAGTTTGAACATTTTTATCTTTTGAACACGTATCACATTTATAGCGTCTTACTTCGTAAGAATATCCTTTTTTATCCGTTATCTTACCAGCGTATAGATGTAGCTTATTATGGCACTGAGGACACGTTAGAACGCCTCTAAAGATAGCATGATGTTTTACCTTACTTCTATGTGTTTTGTTCTCTATAACGTCTATAATGCGCTTATAATCACTTTCTGATAACACTGGCTCATGCGTATTCTCAATATACATATCTCCATACTTAGTATGACCACGTAAGACTGGGTTTTTCATCAATCTAATAATAGAAGTCCTATTCCATTTCTTAACCTTCGGTACATTGACTTTCTTCAAATTCATCTGTCTAGCAATCTCATTACCCGATACACCATGTTTAAATTGCTCAACAAGATAATCAATTACCCACTTATGCTTATTAGGTACAAGTTTTCCATCTACATTATCATAGCAAAAGGGCGCTTCTCTAATATAGTTACCTTCTCTTACTGCTGCACGACTACCAAACAATGCACGTTCACGTATCGTAGCACGTTCCCACTCAGCCATAGCACCTACCATAGTGATAAATAACTTACCAATGGCAGTTGTAGTATCAAATACTTCAGTAGCACTCTTGAATGCCACATTATACTTCTCAAACTTCTCTAGCATTTCAAGTAAGTCCTTAACATTACGTGTTAATCTATCCAATTTATAAACCAACACTAGATCATAATATTCTAGGTTATCCATAATACGTTTTAACGCTGGTCTATTCATTGAGCCACCACTTACACCAGCGTCAGTAAACACTTTGAAGTCGTGCCAATTCTGTACTTCACAAAAGGCTTTTAACTTCCGTTCTTGCTCATGGATAGAATAACCTTCCGTTGCTTGCTCATAGGAACTCACCTGACACGAACGTAAATAGCTACGTTCATAATACATCACTCCTTAAAAAAGTAAAAAAATAATAAGGGTAGGCGGACTACCCTAGGAAATTATAAATTTAACAGTTGTTTCTTTTTAGTCTCAAACTCGTCTTGAGTTATAGCACCGATATCTAATAATTCTTTTAACATTTTTATTTTTTTAAACGATTCTAAGTCGTCATTGGAAGTATTGTGTTCCGATTCTAATACATTTTGAGTACCTTTTTCTTTACCATCTATCTTTTTGTTTACATATTCAATAAAATCATCTAATTCATCATCGTTAATCCATTTGATAGAAACTTTATTTCCACTTGAATAAAAAGTAACTATATTACCCATTATTTTTTTGCTTAATTCAAAAGTACTTATCTTGTTGTAATGAAAAATTTCTGAATCATAACCACTTAATCTTTTAGCACAAAAAATTATTCTTTCCTCAGTTGCTGCTAAAACACCATTTTTAACTGTATCATTTCCTAATGATTTTGTTTCATAAGCACCAAAAATAGCATGAGCTATTTCCTCATTCTCGTGTAAAAAAGAGTTTTTAATCAATTCTAAATTTTTCTTTTTGTTAGCCATAATGTTATTTCCTCCTATAAAATTACTTTTCCAATCAATCTAACACCTTCATTTTCATAAAAGTGTAAGTCACGATAATCTTTATTCAATGAAACAAGCGTCAATCTATCTTCCCCTACATGTACTTTCTTAACATATGCCTCGCCATTAATTATAAATACACCTATTTGACCATTCTTAATGTTATTAGATTTCTCTACAAAGATAATTTCTTTATCACTAAACATCGGTTCCATCGAATTACCGTTAACTTGTAATGCTAAATCATGTGGAGGAACGTAACCTTTAACTGAAACTTTGAATTTAGGTTCATCAAAGATCTGTTCACCAGTACCAGCAGACACGTAACCATTAACGTCAGTTAATGTTATATTTTCATTTTTGTATGTATCTAGGTCGATTACGTTATCATCAGTAGAGTTTTGCAATTCTAACTGATGATTAGCAAAGTCTAATACATTATGCTGGCGTGGAGGTGTGAGTTGGTTATATACAGTTGTGATGTCGTTGTCTTCTTTATAGGTAGTATCAATATCACTTTTAACAACTCCAAAGACATCAGCTATTTTCTGAATTACACCATGTGAAGGGTTAGAACGTAAATTTAAATAATCACTTAATGTAGATGGTTTAATATTAATTAATTCAGCTAATTGTTTTTGAGTCATTTCAGTTTCTTTTATATATTTTCTTATATTGTTAGCGATTATTTTATTTCTTTCTTTATTCATAGGTCACCGCCTCCTTATTTCGTATTATACGAAAAATTCATATCAAAGTAAAGTTTTTTACGAAAAAAACGTATTTTATGTTGACAATACGAAAAAATCGTATTATATTAGTGTTACCGAAAGGCGGTGATTGCATGAAAACATTAAAAGAGTTGAGAACTGATTACGGATTAACTCAAGAAGAACTTGGAGAGTTATTTAAAGTTTCTTCTCGTACAATCCAAAATATGGAAAAAGATTCTACCAATATAAAGGATAGTTTACTTTCAAAATATATGAACGCTTTTAATGTTAAATACGATGATATTTTTTTAGGTAATGAATACGAAAATTTCGTATTCATGGATAACAAAAAGAAATCAATCATTTTAGCATTTAAAGAAAAGGAAAAACAAACAACTTAAAGGAGGCACTGAAAAATGAATGAATTACAAGTTTTTCAAAATTCACAATTTGGAAATTTAGAAATTTTAACTATCGAAGGTAAAGAATGGTTCCCAGCAATTAAAGTAGCTGAAATTTTGGGATACACAAATCCAAGAAAAGCTATTAGAGACCATACAAAAGAACGTGGGGTAACGATTCGTTCCGTCATCGATAAATTAGGTAGAAAGCAAAATAAGAAATTCATTGATGAAGGTAATTTATATAGATTAATCACTCGTTCAAAACTACCTCAAGTAGATGAATTTGAGGAATGGGTGTTTGAAGAAGTTCTACCACAAATTAGACGTACAGGAACTTATTCAATTAATCCAACCATTCAAGAATTAGCGAATAATCCAGAATTAATAAAAATGTTGGTTGAACAAATTGCAAGATTAAATGATTCAACAACTAATCAAAGCAAAGATTTAGATTATTTAAAACAAGCAGTTACAGGCGAATATGTAACGCCACAAGATATTGTTGCAATTAAATATGCTATTACAAACAAAGCAGAGAAATTTGTAGAAGGATTAGGAGTTCAACTTTCACTTGATGATGTAATGACTGGAGATGTTTACGAGTTAGCTAAAGAAAACAAACGTCAAGAGCAACAGAAGAATTATCACATCGGTAAAGCTAAAAGTAGATTACTCGTATTAACTAAGAAACATCTAGGTATGAAAGGTAACGCACCTAACAATCACATTAAACGCAAAGATGTAGATTTAGCTATTCAATTTATCAAAGACATTAGACCATCAGCAATTGAAATTTAAGGAGGAGTAACAATGAAAGAAGAAATTAAAAAACCTCAAACTACTCATGGCAATGAGCAGAATGAGGCTGTAACGAAAGATGGAATCAAAGCTAACGTAATTATTACTCATTAATAACTCTAACTTTCTTACCATCTTCTAAAACTTCAATGTCACGATTAATTACATTGACTAAAGATTTACCGTTACTGTCGAATTCTTGAGTGACTACAGTATTGTCAGCATAAATGATAGTAGTAAGTTTTCGTCCGTCTTTAAAAACATATTCATCTACTAAATATTCTTTAGTTGGATGCATTAATTCGTAATCGCCATAGATCGTAGACATCTTAACACCTCCCTTCATTAAGGGATAAATCAATTATACACGAAAGGAGTAATTACAATGCTAAAGAAATTAGAAATAGCAGTATTAACCGTCACTACACTAATGGAGCTTATATCACTTATTCACAAATTGAGATTAAGTAGCTGCGATATTTGTAGAGATAAAAAAAGAAACTTTAAATTACTCGAAGATGGCAATCATAAAATTTGCCAATACTGTGCAAGTCATTACAACGACATTGGTGTCGAAATTTAAAAAAAGGAGTGATTGATATGTCAGAAGAAATGTATAACTACTTTTTAAACTTCATGTACAAAGCTGGTGCATTACAAAAAGTAATTGAGGAGGAAGAAAAACATGGAAAACAAAAAGCTACTAACTAAAGATTTACGTTTGATCAATACTTGTTCAGATATAGAACTAGAACTCGCAGCAGACTACTTACTAACAAAATACCCACAAAGAGTTGATAACTATTTAAACGATGAAAATAATCGTGGACTTGCTTATCACATATGTGGTTATGACGGTAAGTGTCAACAGAAATTTATCGAAGATATAAAATTCACTCACAATGTGAACGTATTTTAAGGGGGTGATGAAATGAGTAACGAAGATAAAAGTATATCGATCAGTGGCTTAATGTTTTTAGCCTTATCCACTGCACTTGCAATTACAGGATTATTCTTTATGCAAGCACTAGGTGTAGGAGTAATTGCAGCAGTAGTGACATATGTCTTCTTCGATACTTGTTACTACGCGAAAAAAGACTGATACCCACGCCAATGAGTAACAGTCGAACACTAATTAAATAAAATTCAACTCAATCATACAACGGGAGGATAGATCGTGCAAGAACTAAATACAAATCAAAAGAACGCAATCGAACTTTCAATGCTTGCAATCGAGAATAGAACACTTAAACAACGAATAGCTTTAAAAGATGAAATTATCGATGACTTAATGAAAGATATTCGATACTGGTCAACAATGTACCAATCAGCAAACACTAGAGCAGATAAGAATGCACAAGATATAGCTAGATGTACGGAGGTGCATGAACGTGAAAGAAACAGTCACTTATATAATCAAGCGAAAAGATAACGACTTATATGTAACCAACATGCCTAGTCATAACTTCCCAGCAATCAAATACTCAACTGAGTTCAGAGATGCTAAAGAATTTAACGGAGTAGATAAAAGTTCGATAGATATGACAAAACACAAAGCTATCAAACATACGCACATAGAACATGATGAATATGAGGAGGTTGAATATGATGAATAGATCGGAAAGTATTACAGAAATTAACAAAGCCTTAAATAGCTTTCATAAAGAAGTAAAACAACCGTTCAAAGATAAAAATAACCCGTTCTACAAATCAAAATATGTACCACTTGAAAATGTGGCAGAAGCAATAGACAAAACGTCAACTAAGTTTGGTTTAACTTATACACAATACCCAGTATCAAATGAAAAAGGTGAAGTAGGTGTAGCAACAATCTTACATCATGAAAGTGGAGAGTACATGGAATATCCACCACTTATGGTTAAGCCTGAAAAGAATACGCCACAAGGTGTAGGCTCAGCAATTACTTATTCAAGACGCTACTCATTAAGCACAGTATTTGGTATCACTAGCGACCAAGATGATGACGGTAATGAAGCAAGTGGTAAACGAAGCAACCAAAATAACCAACGTCAAAATTACAAACAAAACAATACGCCGAAGATGGCTAGTAGCCAAACGATTGGAACGTTAAAACAACAAATAATCAATATTACTGATTTGATGAAAGAAAACGGTAAAGCTAATTCACAACAAGAAGTAGAAGAAAAATTCGAAGTTAATGGCTACAACCTAACGGAAGATGCAGCGACACAAATCATTCAAAAAATATTAGCAACAGCCAAAAAATATAATGGAGGTAATCAGTAATGATAAACAGAGTAATTTTAGTAGGTAGATTAACGAAAGATCCTGAATACAGACAAACGCCAAACGGAGTAAGTGTAGCAACTTTCACATTAGCAGTGAATAGAAGTTTCACAAACTCAAAAGGTGAACGTGAAGCAGATTTTATCAATGTAGTTGTATTCAGAAAGCAAGCAGAAAACGTTAGCAAATACCTTTCCAAAGGCTTATTAGCAGGTGTAGATGGACGTATCCAATCACGTAACTATGAAAACAATGAAGGTCGCCGAGTGTTCGTAACAGAAGTAGTAGCAGACAATGTTCAATTTTTAGAGCCAAAGAATAACAATCAATCACTACAGCAAGGACAAGCGCCAGCAAATAACAATCCGTTTTCTAATAACAATGCTGATATCGATACGGATGACCTTCCTTTCTAGGACTGATGTAAATGCCAAAAATAAAAAATTACATTACTCAAGATGACGGTACAACTACCGTTGTCATTGAGGGTGTAGAACTAGATAACAAGACGTCACTTCTATTAGATAACGGCTTTGATGTAGAAGTCGATGTCATTCCAGTTGATCCATTCAGAATAACGAACAAACAGCGTAAGAAGATATTCGCACTCGTCAAAGATATAGAAGTCCATACAGGTATGCCAATGGACTACATGTGCCATATGTTTATTGAATATGTAAGAACGTATTACGGGTATGATGAACGCATTTCACTTAGTAACTGCACACGTACACAAGCCAGTCAGATTATCGAAGTAACAATCGACTGGGTATTCGCTAACGGAATAATACTCGCATACAAAACAAGTGATTTATTAAAAGGCGATAAGTCGTTACTTTACTGGGCGACAGTCAATCGTAATTGTGTATTATGTGGCAAAAGTGGAGCAGACCTTGCACATCACTACGCAATAGGTCGTGGTGCTAACCGTAAGAAGATGCAGCATTACGATTATGAAGTGTTGGCTTTATGTAGAGAACATCATTCCGAACAGCACAACATAGGCGTTAAGTCTTTTGATGAGAAATACATCTTACAGGATAGCTGGATAAAGGTAGATGAACGACTAAACAGAATGTTGAAAGGAGAGAAATCAAATGCGATCAGTAATGATAAGAATTGAAGATAGAATACAAATTTCCGAACGAATTAGAGATATCAGATTAGATGCTAACCTATTACAATACGAATTTGGTGAACGTTTAGGCGTAGGTCGTGTGACAGTCAATCGTTGGGAAAACTTTTCACAGTTACCACCAATGAAAATGATTAGAAAAACGGCTAAGGAATTCAACACTACACCTCAATGGATATTGTACGGGAGCGATGAACAATGACATTAGGACAAAAGATTAAAAACCATCGTAAAAATCTAGGTGAAAGTATGGCAGAATTCGGGCAACGTTTTAACGCCAAAAGTGGTGTAGTTTCAAATTGGGAGAATAACAAACAAAAACCTAACAATAAACGATTAAAATTGATTGCTGATGAAATGGGATTAACTGTAACTGAATTGTTGAACGGAAGTGATAAAACATGAGTGACAAAGTAAAAACTAGCATCACTGGTTACGGTCTTGTATTCAAACGAGTAATGAAAGACAGAAATATTAGCATAGAAGCTAAAGCATTATACAGCTACTTATCTGCTTATGCTGGTGCAGATGAAAGTGCATTTCCTAGCGTGGATTTAATCAAACATGAATTAGGTATCGGTAAACATAGATTTTTAAGAGCAAAAAATGAGTTGATTGATAACGGTTATTTAATGGTTGATAGAAAACAGACTAAGAATATTTACGGAAGTAACTTATATACATTGTTTCATAGTCCTCGACAGGTTGATGGTCGACCCGTCGATGACCGACCTGCCTATGACCGACCGGTCGACAGTCAACCCACTACAAATAACAGTATTACAAATAACAATATTACAAGTAACAGTAAGACAATTAATAATAGCGCAACTGACGTTACGCGTGAACGTTTTGAGGAATGGTGGAAACTTTACAACAAGAAAAGGGATAAAAAGATTTCTTTTAAGAAATTCGAAAAATGCTTAAAGAAACATTCATTCGAAGAAATTATGCAAGGTACACGTATGTATCTGAAAACTATTAAAGATAAGCAATATCAAAAAGATCCTAAAACATTCTTACACAACGAAAGTTATATGAATGATTACAGCGACGAGTTGCAACCTAGTGGCATGGATCAACTAAACAGAATGAAGTATGACGAAAGTTATTGGGACTAGGAGTGATAAGTAATGCAATCATTAGGAAGTTTAGCAAGAAATATCAAGCCTAATCAAAACATTGTAGAAGAAGAATATAACCTTAAATGTGAAAGATGTGGGAATACCTACGACTATTACAAGTTCAGTAATGGACAAGAGTTCAGACATGGTTGTGATTGTTCAATGATTGCTGCTGGTAAAGAAGCTGAGCAACAAAGAAAGCAGAAGTATCTCAATCGTATCTTCAACCAATCTAATGTGAACGCATCTTTACGTGACGCAACAGTTAATAGTTACCAACCACAGAACGAGTATCAAATACAAGCAAAGAATACAGCTATTGAGTACGTCAAAACATTTTCCCTAGATGAACCTAAGTCATTAATACTACAAGGCTCATATGGTACTGGAAAAAGCCACTTAGCATATGCCATAGCAAAGGCAATTAAGCAACAAGGGTATTCGGTAGCATTCATGCACATTCCAATGTTAATGGAACGCATTAAAGCAACATACAATCGTAATGCTACTGAAACGACAGATGAACTTGTACAGCTATTAAGTAGCATAGATTTACTTGTACTTGATGATGTAGGTGTAGAAAATACTGAACACACATTAAACAAACTTTTTTCAATTGTAGATAACAGAGTAGGTAAGAATAACATCTTTACTACTAACTTTAGTGACAAAGAATTAAATCAAAATATGAACTGGCAACGGATCAATTCACGTATGAAACAAAATGCAAGAACGGTTCGAGTGCTGGGAGATGATTTCAGAGGACGTGACGCATGGTGACGATAGATAACATTAAGCAAATACTTGAGTGTTCAGATATGTACGCTCAGAAATTAATTAGATGGGCAAATAGGGACGAAAAAGCATTAGTCGACCTAATAAATCAGAAGTTAGAAGAACGTCGTAAAAGGGAGGCTGTGGTTGAATATGGGGCTTAGAGAAAATCAACCTAATGCTTATGACCTGTTTGAAAGTGACGGTTGGAAAATGTTGAGAGTGCTACCTAGAGATGATGGCACTTTCTACTTAACCAACTTAGGTGGAATGGCAGATAAATATTTTAAACAGTATGTGACAAAAGAAGAATTAGCTGAGATGAAACGTGAGCATAAGCTGTTCAGACAAGAAGAACTGAAACAGCAAACAACAATAGATGATTTTCTATGGGAGTGACAACGTGAGAGAAAGCGAAATTCAAAAACAAATTATTGAAACACTTAACGCAAATGGTTGCAAAGTCTGGCGTGCTAATGCTGGAACAGTTCGAGTAGGTGGCAGAACAATCAAACTGCTACCGAAAGGCTTTCCTGATGTATTCGGTGTGAGATTAACTGATGGAAAATTTGTTGCAGTAGAGATTAAGAAGCCAAAAGGTAGAGTAAGCGATGAACAAGTGAAGTTTAGAGATTTCTTTGAAAAACACAATGTGATACATGGTATCGCACATAGTCCAGAAGAAGCATTAGAAATCGTAAAGGAGAAGATGAAGAATGGTAAAGATTAAACGTAAAATAGAAATGACATTACCAAAATTAATTGAGTGGGCTTGGAAGAATGGTGTTAAAGAAAAAGCATTTTATAGCAATGTTGACGGCGGTTCTGTGTATTTTGACATGGTACAAACAGTGTCTGTAGAGCATTCAATTGGTAAAGATGAAACTTTCACAGTAGAAGTCGAAGAAGAACTTACGAAAGAAACAGAATTACCTAAGTATCTAGAAATCTACGCCCATAAAAGTTTAGGTTATGGTGATGAAAATATATCAATTGGAAAAAATCAGTCAATTAAAGAGATTTTGAAAGAAAATAAAAAATATTCAACGATTACAAAAGCCATTCATCTAATCAACGATGACGGAACACATATACTCATCTGGAAAGATGGCGAATTGGTAGGTGATGAGTAATGGCAAAACTAAAAGTTAATTTTGTAATCGAAGGTACTGCCTACATTGATGCAGATAGTGAAACGGAAAGCGAAGAAACTCGTGTAATGAACTTAGCGAAAGATTATCCCGATGAGTTTGATAGTCGATTAGATATTACTGATGTAAAAGATGTCAGTTTAATTTCAGAAGGTTGGAAGTGATCGTATGTACGATAGATATAAAAATATTCCAGATGTGTATATCGGTGGTAAGAAATATCGACTATGCGACGTATATAAGTATTTTGATGTCGGAGATTCGACTGTTCGTAAAAGATACTACAAGCAAAAGTTAAGAGGTTGGGAACTTGTCTATGGTAAAGGCAAGGTTCCCGTTGAAATTGAACAAGGTAAAGGGATAGGCGAATGAGAATTAGTGAATTAAAGAGAAACGATGTAATCATACTATGTGGCAGAAGTAAACGCATTGGCATTTTAGCAATTGTTGATGAAACTGGTGGCACTAATAAAGAGAATGGTATTTACTTTTGGGCAAAAGTTGAATTGGAAGATGGTAGCAAAATCGAGATTGATGATAGTTGGGATTTTGAAAAAGTGAACAAGCCATTTTCACGTAAGGTGGATATGCAGGAAGAACAAGACATGGTACATGAGCCACCACATTATCAGTTTGGTAAGTTCTCAGCACGAGTGATTATCGAATTAGTAGGTAAATCAGCGTCAGTCTTTTATCACGTAGGTAATGCACTCAAATACTTAATGAGAGCGCCTAGAAAGAATGGTTTGCAAGATTTAAAGAAAGCTAAGCAAAGTGTTGAGTTTGCGATAGAGAATTGGGAGGGGTAAAAGTGACAACTAAAATATTAGACGCTTGTTGTGGAAGTAAAATGTTTTGGTTTGATAAAGAGAATCAAGATGTCACATTTATGGATAATCGAGAGTTAGATACTACTTTAAGTGATGGAAGAAAACTTATAGTAACTCCTGATATTTTGGCCGACTTTAGAAACATGCCTTTCGAGGATAATTCTTTTTATTTAGTTGTATTCGACCCACCACATTTAAAAACTGGTGGGGATAAAAGTTGGTTAATCCAAAAGTATGGTCGATTAAATAAGAATTGGCCAGAAGATTTGAAACAAGGTTTCAACGAATGTATGAGAGTTTTAAAACCAAACGGGACTCTCATATTTAAGTGGAACGAAGAGCAAATTAAATTAAGTGAAGTTTTAAAATGCTTCAGTCAACAACCGTTGTTCGGTAATAAAAGAGCTAAAACACATTGGTTAGTCTTTATGAAATTGGAGGGGTAAGCATGGTGTATATGTACGAGCCATTTACACATACAGTAACTAAAACAGACTTATCTCATCTACACAACGTTACAGATATTCCACACAATACACTATGGTATCAAAGTAAGAATGGTATCTATAACGATAAACTAAAATGTTTCTTCTCAGATACGTTACCTAGATTTAAGAAGAAACAAGAGTTTAATGAGAAAGTTGTTGCAGAAGATGAGATTTGGAAGTACAGCGATAAATATGATCTGTATGTTAGCAACTTAGGAAGAATGAAAACGCCGAATGGTAAGTATAAGTTCGGTAATGGTTGTAAAGGTGTAATCACAGTGATTTATAAGAACAGTAAATATCGTGCAGCAGATATTGTGTATGAAACGTTTATCGGTGGTTTAAAGACAGGTTATCACGCCTACCCTAGAGATAGTAGATATAACAATCTTGTAGCAGATAACCTATTCCCTTCCACTATCGCTAAGTACAGATTATATAGAAGAAATACAGGGCGTTCTAAACCTCTTTACCTAGTGGATAGAAACAATGAGATTGTAGAGGAGTTTGCAAGCACAGTAGAGGCACAAAGTGTATTGTTCATTGACCGACGACATATCGCAAGAAGATGCAACAGTAGATGTGTGAGTGACGGACTAATGTATGTGTGGGCAGACGAATATGAGGAGTTGAACGCATGATATTATCCTCAACAATTAACCAACGCTATCGCTATACTACACAAGGCAAGACACCTACGCAAATACAACATGAGTTACGTGAGTTAGGTGTCAAAGGCTTTGTGGTTAAGGTAGCAGGAAGTAGAGTGACGATGAAAGTTAGTGAGTGTGACATAAGAAGGAACAGGGAGTGTTTGAGATGATACCTAAATTTAAAGCGTGGAATAAAGTAAGAGAAGAAATGATTAATGACTGTGATTTAGTTATAACTTCAAACGGTAGCGTATTAGCCGGGGATTTAAATTATGATGTAGAATCAGGTATGCTTGCAGATGTTACAGATAACGTAGTAATAATGATATCAACTGGATCGGAAGACAAAAACGGTACTGAGATTTATGAGGGAGATATTGTTAAGAATTTTTGTGGTGATATTTATATAGTTGAATGGTTTGTTACAGGGTTTCATTTAAAAGAAAAATACAATGATGGATTCAATTATTCTATATTACATTTTGTAAATAATAATAAAGAAGTTATTGGTAACATCTACGAAAACCCAGAGTTATTGGAGGGCGAGTAAATGGCAGAAGTAAAAATGACATTAGAAGAATATCACAATGTTTTTAAGGGTTTGAATACTTTAATAGAAAAACTCTATGAGATGGCAAAGGAAGGTAATGATTATAAACGTCAACGTGACGAACTCATCAATGACATTGCAGACATTAAACGTAAGGCAGAGGCGTTTGATGAGATAAAAGAGTTGGTTAATTGGTTTGAAGAAAATGACCGCTATGAGTTTGAAGGACAAGTAGGAAAAATAATAAAAATTATTAAAGATTTGGAGCGTGGTAGTGATGTTTCAAGATATAGATAACTTACAAGAAGCATTATGGCATATCGAGCAAGTAGATAAATCAATTCTTAATGCTTATCAAAATGAATTATTAAGTGCATCTAAAACTTATATTCAAACTTTATTAAAAGATTTGGAGAGTGATAGCGATGAGTAATGAATATAGAGAACAACAAATCATCAAACATGCTTTGCAATATTATATTCAACGTCCTAACGCTAGTGAGTTAGATAAAAAACGTGAACAAAAAGTGTTAGAAAAAGTTACTAATAAAGTGAAGAGAATGCAAAAACAATGGGATATACCAGTTAAGGAGAGTGGTAGTGATGAGTGAACAAACTATATTCTTAGATGAAAATGACTTACTCAGCTTATTGAATGGTGGCAGTTTTCATACATTGGTCGGTAAACAAAAAGTAGTTATTAAGCAGTCGCCACTTAAACCAGCAGTAGCACCTGCGTTGAATTACAGATATCAAATAGTTGATACAAAAGCAGAAAATGAACGTTTTTCAAGAATGGTACAACATTCAATTAATTCAAAAATTGGAGGAACAATAAATGCAAGATAGTGGATATGTAAATATGGATATTCAAGTACCAGCATTAGCATTCGAACTTAAAGATAGACCAGGAGTATATCTCGGAGAGTTTGATGGTGTAACAACAGATTTAAACGATGCAATATTGTGGGCGAATAAAGATTTAAGTAAACCAGACAAAGAAGAATGTAAAAATTTCTATATGAAAACAGAGAAAAAGCACGCTGATTTTATAAAAAAGACATTTGGTGAAAATGCGGTTATTAACTATAAACCAAGTCAATGGTTTGAAATGTGTAATTTAGTTGATGTTCATATTAGTGTCAGAAGAGTTATGGAAATGATGAAGGAGGAACAATAAATGAACACATTAGAATTCAAAATGTTATCGAAAGACGCAACTACGCCAGAACGTGGTCGATTAGATGCAGGATATGACATCTTTGCAGCAGAAACAGTGATACTTGAGCCACAGGAGAAAGCAACGATTAGAACAGACATTGCTGTGAACATTCCAGAGGGGTATGTAGGGCTATTAACATCAAGAAGTGGTGTAAGTAGCAAGACACATTTAGTTATTGAAACAGGCAAGATAGACGCAGGGTTTCAAGGTAATATGAAGATTAATATTAAGAATGATACTGACCTTAATTCTGTAAATGCTGATATACATGTTTTTGAAGCAGGTTTCGCTAACTATGTTTATGACATTGAGAACAAAATTATAGAAACCATATACGACGACGGAGAACTTATGACTGATGTTTACAAAATCAACAAAGGCGACAAACTTGCACAGCTCGTTATCGTACCTATTTGGACACCAGAGTTAAAAGAAGTAGAGGAGTTTAGTTATGTGTCAGAGAGAGGGACAGATGGCTTTGGATCAACAGGATACTAAGAAAGACATAGTAGCAGAGATTAAAAGAATACTTCGCAAAGAGTAAGGAGTAGATAAAGTGAGTAATTTTATCGGAAGTTTCAACATGCCTAAACAACAATTAAAAGAATTATCTGATGCAAAGTTGGCTATGCACTTTACGTATATGGAAGAACGATTTAAGCAACTGAATAAAATGAAGTTTGATTGTTTATTACCACTTGATAAAGATAGTTCAGAGGTATTGATAATACCTAACAAAACTCAGAAAGAATTTAAAAGTATATTCAGACAAGTGATGAAAGATAAAATCGGAGAGGCGCATAAAGAATTTGTAAAACGTAATATTGGAACATACGAAACTAATGTAAAAGAGGTGTTGGAGAAGTGAAACAATACCTAATCAGAGAATTTACAGACAGCACAGGTCATGTGCATGTAAATGTAGAAGTACCTAGAGAGAATGAACGTATGACGTTGGTAGAGGCAGAGAGTAAAGAGCAGGCGTTAGCTAAAACAAAAGAGGGGTTAATTTCGCATATAAAACCTCCTAAAGCAAATTGGAATTGGCTAGAAGATGAATATAAAAAATTAGGAATATTCGATAAGGAGTGAATGGAATGATTAAACGCATACTAAAAATATGGTTCATCATCACTGTGTATGAACTTAGTAAATATATAACTAACGAATTAATTGTTATGTTGCAGAGCGAAGACGATATTGATACTGCACCTAAGGATTTTGCTAGTGAGTGGGATCAATACGACTTGAACAGAATTAAAGCAGAGGTGAGTGAGTAGTGTTCGAAAGAATAAAAGAACCAACAGTGTTTGCTAAACAAAAAGAAAATGAAAAATGGGTCGTAGTTTTAGATGAACCTGAAAACAGAAAATTATTTGAAGAAAAGTATTCGAACAATAATGGTGAATGGGAAATTCACTATAAACCTTATGACGAGTTTTATAAAAGTTTAGAAATAGAAATGGAGAAAGCTGAACAAGAAGTACAAGCAACAAGGGAAAAGGAAATTAAAAACCCTGATATTGAAGAAGATATTAAACGTATAAACAGTAAAGAAAGTTTGGTTGATTACTTACTAAAAGAATACTATCGCAGTTCCGAAATAATTATAGATGAATTCTCAACTGACACCGAAGTATCAGAAGCAAAACTCAAAGCTAATTATAATGAGTTATTAAAATTTAAAGATAAATATATTTAAATGGGGTGAGAAGATAATGGGAATAAATTCTAATTGTTTATCTGGTTTAGGCATTGCCATTGATGGTGTGACGTATGATAATCCTAATGACTTAATAAATTATTTAAATCGAATTAATAATAGACATACCAATTTAACCTCTGAACAGTGGCGTACTATCTTAGTGTTGGCATTTGAAAATTTAGCTATAGGATTTAACGAGGAAAGGAATGACAACTAATGTGGATAGCATTAACTATTATACTCGGCATACTGCTACTCATTGCGATAGGTAACAATACAGTGTTACGTCAAGAATTAGACGCACAGAGATATACGAATGTGTATCTATTTACTAAGTACGTGAGAGATTAACAAGTTTAAGGCAACAAGGTTTTACGGAAGAGCAAGCATTAGAAATTATTAAAGTGGAGCGTACGCCTTACGACCAACAATAAATAATGGAGGTAATCACTTGTACACACCAACGGAAGTGAAACAACTTATAATGGATTATCATTGGATGAGACGATTAATTGATCATCAAGTATATGAGTACGATAGTACATCGATCGGACAGTATGGTATTGAATCAGCTATGCCTAAAGCTAAAGGTGGTACAGGCGATAAGGTATTAGTAAGAGTAATACGCAATGATAAGGATAGACGTAAGACACAAGAGCTCATAGATAAAGTATCATTCATTGATGAGTATGAACATAAGATAACGAATGACAAGAACTATCATATACTTCAACTACTTAAACAAGGCGAGAAGATAAATACTATTGCTATGTTGATGAGAGTAGATAGAAAAGAAATATACAGAAAGCTAGATGTCATTGTGAATATATATATGAAGTCTCAAACTTAAAAGGACAAATGTCACATATGCCACACATGACACACTATTATAAATAGTTTATTTAATTATATATACTTGAGTCAACACGATATGAATACACAGGCACATCACATAGGTGGTGTGTCTTTTTGTTTGGAGTAATAGGTATGAGTAAAGCATATGCAGACTATATTGAACAACGTACAAAGAATAAAGGGTTCTATTCAAATGCAAAGTGGCGTAAGACAAGATTAAAAGTATTAGCAAGAGATCATTTTGAATGTGTAATGTGTAATGCAGAAGGTAGATTGACGATTAATCAGAAACAATCGCTAGAAGTTGACCATATCAAAGAGTTAGAAATAAGACCTGATTTAGCATATGAACTTTCTAATCTAAGAACACTATGTAAATTTCATCACAACAAACGTCACGGAAGATTTGAGCATAATCCAAATAATCGAAAAAACAAATTCAACGATGAACAGTGGTAAAACAAAACTGTATAAAAATATTATTTAATTCAAAAATATAAAAGTGTAAAAAGTGTCAAATACCCCCCCACCTAAATAAATCGCGCCACAAAAGGCTTCGCGGAAACCGGCGCTTGGGTCAACTCCGCAGATTTATCCATCAAAAAGATACGTAAGGGGGATTGACATTTTTAAAAATAAAAAATAAGCAAAGGGGGGAGGGGTTTGAAAAAGGATAAATACCTTAAAGATAAATTAACACCTAGTCAAATTAAACGAATTAATGCTTCTGAAGATTATCTAATGAAGCAGATAGATACAGAGAATGATATAGAAGTTGAAAAAGTTGAACGCTATACCAACTTACTTAAATTGTTTTACGCGTTAGACGTTTATATCGAACAGTCTGGACCAATCACAGTAGTGAAAAACGCTTCACAAGAGTATATCAAACCTAATCCTGCAATAGCAGAGAAGAATAAAGTGAATGGTTCATTGTTAGCTTTAGAGAAATCATTCCATTTAGAAAAAAAAGCCGAAGAAAGACGCAGACAAGAACAAGCGAAAGGACCTGATTTAACATGAAGATACCTAAATATGTTACAGACTATATAGAAAAGTACAAATCAGGCAATGTAATTTTTAATGATGAACGTGCAGATCTTGTTTCTTTCCTTGAAGATAACATCTTACATCGTGATGATTTATATTTTGATAATCAAAAAATAGAAGATTACATCAAATTTAGTGAGAAATGGTTTTTCAAGCTACAGGACTTTCAAAAATTCATTTCATGTTTTGTTTTCTTATACGAGAACGATACCAAGACACCTTACTTTTCAGAATTTTTCATTTCAATGGCTCGTGGTGGTGGTAAGAACGGTTATATTAGTACGTTAGCAGCGTTCTTTATGACACCCTTACACGGTATTCCTAAATATAATATGTCAGTTGTAGCTAATAGCGAGAAACAAGCATTAGTAAGTTTTAGAGAAATCTATGAAATGATAGAAAGCAACAATCTATATATTACAGGTGAACGACCTAACAACCCTTTTTATCTAAGTAAGGTTTATGTGGAAGGTACAGATACTAAATCACAATTCTTGTTCGATACATCTAATGAGAAAACGAAAGATGGCGCTCGTGAAGGTTGTATTTTCTTTGACGAAGTTCATGCTTACGAAAAAGATACGATTATTAATATAAAAAGAAGTGGGCTAGGTAAAGTTGCTCATCCTCGTACTTTCTACATAGGTACAGACGGATATGTAAGAGAAGGTTTTTTAGATAGATTAAAAGATAGAGCGGAAAATGTCTTAAAAGGTATTAATCCAGAAGACAGACTATTTCCTTTCATCTGTAAAATTGATGATAAAAAAGAAATAGATAAACCGGAACTTTGGGAAAAGGCAAATCCAATGTTTGAAAACCCTAAAAGTGAATATGGCGCTCAATTATTTAAAGAAGTGCATCAACAATATCTAGGACTTCAATTTAATCCATCTAACCGACCAGAATTTATGACTAAACGAATGAACATGCCTGAAACCGACACTCAAAGTGTTGTAGCACCTTGGGATGACATAATGGCTACAAATCGCCCTATACCCCCACTTGAAAACAATGAATGTATTGGCGGGCTTGACTATGCAAGTTTAAAAGACTTTGCAGCAGTCGGTTTATTGTTTAGATCCGGTGATGATTATATTTGGAAAACTCACTCATTTGCTAGAAAAGAATTCCTTGATAAATACAAATTAAAGCCACCTATTCATGAATGGGAGAAAAAAGGGTTACTCACAATTGTAGATGAACCAACAATAAATCCTAAACATATTATTGATTGGTTTATTGAAGCGCAAAAGAATTATGGGCTACAAAAAGTCGTAGCCGACAACTTCCGTATGGATTTACTTAGACCTTTATTTGAAGATGCAGGTATCGAATATGAAGTAATAAAAAACACTCGTGCAATTCAATCATTACTTGCACCAAGAGTTGAAGATATGTTCGCACAACATCATCTTATCTTTGGTGATAACCCTCTAATGCGTTGGTACACGCAAAATGTAGCCGTTAAGATACGCAAGGACGGTAATAAAGAATATGAAAAGAAAGAGCCGATAAGACGCAAAACTGACGGTTTCCAAGCTTTTATACATGCATTGTATAGAGCAGATGATTTAAAAGATTCTAATTTAGAAGAAGAAATCAATCTGTTAAGAAGCTTGAGATTTTAAAGGAAGGAGGAAGTAAGCTATGGGATTGTTCGATAAGTTATTCCGAAAGAATAAAGAGATTTCATGGATGTATGACTTAGAGCTTTTACAAGATACAAGTTCTAAAGCCTATATTAAAAGAATGGCTTTAAATGTAGTCGTTGAGTATGTAGCAAGAACAATCGCTCAATCTGAATTTAGAGTGAAAGAAAGCGATCATGTCACTAAAGATGATATGTACTATTTATTAAATGTTCGACCTAATCCTAATCAAAATGCTACACAGTTTTGGCAAAAATTTATTTATAAACTTCTTGCTGACAACGAAGCTTTAATTATTAAATCAGATGATGATTATTTATATGTGGCAGATGACTTCGAACATGAAACAGAGTTAGGACTATTACCACATCGCTTTAATTCAGTTATGGTTAACGACTATAAATATAATCGCTACTTTTCAATGGATGATGTTATTTATTTAGAATATGCCAATGAAAAGTTAGATAAATTCTCATTAGGACTATTTGAAGATTACGGTGAAGTATTTGGACGTATGTTGAATATGCAACTCAAAAAAAATCAAATACGAGGTATTTTGAATGTAGATACTACAACGTTGTCTACGGAAGCCATCCAAGATTATATTGATATGATTTTTAATACCTTTGAGAAAAACCAAGTTGCAGTTGTGCCTTTAACGAAAGGTTTAGAGTACGAAGAACATTCAACTAATAATTCTAGTGCGAATGGTTCAGATTTCAAAGAGTTACGACAAGCAATAGAAGATATTCTCATCTATATTGCACGTATTGTCGGTGTATCACCCTCTCTAATTCTAGGCGAAAATGCAGACTTAGAAAAAGCGATTGAAGCAACTAACAAATTCTGTTTCAAACCGTTAACTAAGAAATTAGAGCGTGAGTTAAATGCTAAGCTATTCTTTAAAAATGAGTACCTAAGAGAAAACAAACGTATTGAAATTGTCGGTATAGATAAGAAAAACCCAATCGAATTAGCAGAAGCGATTGATAAACTGCGTTCTTCTGGTACTTATACTGGTAATCAAATTCGTGTGATGCTTGGCGATGAACCAGGAGATGATGAACACCTAGATGAATACGTATTAACTAAAAACTACGAATCAGTTTCATCAACAGAAGGGGGTGAGACTAATAATGAGTAATCCGATTGTAAGAAATGTCACGCCAGTTTTTAGAAACGAAACTAAGAATAACAAACACATTTTAACGTTGTCAGGTACTATTGCTAACTTATCTTTTCTTGACGACACTATCAGCGCTAAAGCTGTGAAAGATTCGCTTGATAATGTTAAAGAAGATATTGTTATTCGTTTAAATTCTGGCGGTGGTGATGTGTTTGAAGGGATAGAAATTTATAATTACTTAAAGTCCTTATCAAATCACATTACAATTGAAGTCACTGCATTAGCTGCAAGTGCTGCATCACTAGTTGCAATGGCAGGAGATAAGATTATCATCCGAACAGGCGCAAATATGATGGTACATGAAGCTTCTACAATGGCTTTTGGTAACAAATCAGACATTCAGAAAACATTGAATGCTTTAACTGCAATTGATACATCTATTGTTGATATATATCATGATAGAACAGGTTTAGATCGTGATGAGATTGATAATCTAATCGCTAATGAAACGTGGTTAACTGCAGATGAAGCAATCAATAAAGGTTTTGCAGATGAGAAATCATCTCGTAAATCTGTTGAAAAGCAGAAAGAAGGTGTAGAAAATTTGAAAGACTCTAAGTATGTAGCAAGACTTAAAGAACAAAGAAGCATTCTTAATGCAATGATTAATGAAGCAGAAGAAGGAACACCAGATGAACCTTCGAGTGATGATTCAAACGAGCAACGTATTGCAGATTTAGAAAATGAAGTTAAAAACATTAAGACACGCCTAGATAAATTAGAAAAGGGCGATGACGAAGGTAATGAAGGCGCAGACCGAGGCGGAGATACTAATCCACCGCCAAAAGAAAATAAATTTTCAAGATTTGCATTTTAAGTAGCTATTAACAATTGATGTTAATGGCTATTTTTTATGCATAAATTTAAGGAGGAATATTATGGCTATTAAAGTCGGAGAAAAATTAAAGAACTATCAAGACCATAAAGCGCATTTTGCTGAATTAGTTCGCAATGGTGCGAGTGACGAAGAACAATCAAAAGCATTTGGAGAAATGTTTGATGCATTATCAAACGATTTGCAAGAAGAAATTTCAGCAGAAGTGAATAATCGTGTAGTAGACAACGGTATCTTAGCAAAACGCTCACAAGATCCATTAACTTCAGAAGAACGCAAATTCTTTAATGAAATCAATACAGAAGTAGGATATAAAGAAGAAAAGTTATTACCTGAAACAGTCATTGAACGTGTGTTTGATGATTTACAATCAGAACATCCATTACTTTCAAAAATCAACATTCAAAATGCAGGTTTAGTAACACGTATCATTAAAGCAGAACCAACTGGTCAAGCAGTTTGGGGTAAAATCTTTGGTGAAATCAAAGGTCAATTAGATGCTGCATTTGATGAAGAAGAATTCAAACAATCTAAATTAACTTGTTTCGTAGTTATTCCAGATGATTTAAAAATGTTTGGACCCAACTGGGTAGAACGTTTTGTTCGTACTCAAATTGAAGAAGCTATTTCAGTAGCATTAGAAGCTGCATTTTTAACTGGTGAAGGCGCATATAAAGACCAACCAGTTGGATTAATGAAAGATATCCAAGAAAGTGGTGGTGTCGTTGATAAAACAACATCTGGAACTTTAACTTTTGCAGATGCAGATACCACTGTAAATGAATTAAAAGACGTATTAAAAGGCTTATCTGTTAAAGAAAACGGTAAAGAAGTAAACATTGACGGTAAAGTTGTATTAGTAGTTAACCCACAAGACTCATGGGATGTACAAGCACGTTACACTTACTTAACTGCTAATGGTGGTTTTGTAACTGTATTACCTTATAACGTACAAATCGTATCATCTGAATTTGTTCCAGCAAATAAATTAGTTGCGTTTGTATCAGATCGTTATGATGCAGTACGTGGTGGCGGATTAACAGTTAAGAAATTCAACGAAACATTAGCTTTAGAAGATTGTATTTTATACACTGCTAAAACTTTTGCTTATGGTCAACCAGCTGATAATAATGCATCACGCGTATATGACTTAGAATTATCTACTGCAGTTCGTACTTCAACTCCTGCAGGTGGAACTACAGATGGTGCAGCACAAGCCTAAGAAAGTAGTTGATACTAATGCCAAGCGTTAAGATATCGGATGAAATTTTAGATGAATTTAAAGAGTACACTAAGATTTCTCATGATACGGAAGATGAACACTTATTACGTGTTTTAAATATGTCTTACGAGAACTTAGAAACACGTTTTGGCGTATTTGATATTAATAGTAATCTAAATGGTAAAAACTTAGTTTTTGCACGCGCTCGATATGATTATGAAGATTTATTAGAGTTCTTTAACGACAATTATCAAGATGATTTGTTACACTTTGGCTTTTTGACATTAAGAGAGCGTGATGTAAATGAAAAGTAAATTTAAAAAACCGTTCATTACAACAAAAAAGTTAAATACGCGTGTTCATTTTTATGAATATCAAGAGAATGAAGGACCAGAAGCAGGTGTAAAACGTAAAAGAGTTTTATATCATTGTTGGGCATACGTTCCACAGTGGAAAATGACTGAATTACAACAAGCAATTGCAAATGGTACAGAACACGATGTGAAGATATTTATACGTGAAACACACGGACAATATATACCAAACGAAAAGCATTACGTTGCAATAGATTCGCCATATATTCATCAAGATTTGAATATTAAATTAGTACAACCTGATGTAGAGAACGAACAATTTTTAATGTTAACTGCAGGGGTGGTATCTAATGGCGAGTAATAATTTCAGTGGCATTCGTGCAGATGGATTAAAACAACTTCAAAAAGATTTGGAGAATAAATTTAGTCGTCAAAGAATGAACAAAATCATAGATAGGGCGTTGATTAAGGCAGGAAATATTGTTTTAGACGCTATCAAAAGTAATATTCGTTACTTTAGAGATACTGGCGCAGAGTATGAAGAGGCTAAGCTATCAGCGCCTTATTGGGATAAAGGCGTTCGTTCTGTTCGAGTATATTGGGAAGGACCACATCACAGATATTCTATTGTTCATTTAAACGAGAAAGGCTTTCACGCTAGAAATGGTAAGTTTATTCGACCTAAAGGTTTTGGAGCGATAGATAAAGCATTGCGTACAGCTGAGAAAGAGTTTTATAAAACGGTGCAGGAAGAAGTGGAGAAGTTACTATGATTGATATATTAAATAAAATATACAGCGTCCTAAAAGATGACGAAAAACTAATGAAAATACTAGATATCAAGAATGTAAAGTTCAATGACTATCCTGACGTTAAAGACATCACAAAGCCTTATGTCGTATTAGATGACTTTGATGATCCTATTCCCAAAGTGCATTATGATGGAGAACGTGCAGCGTATAGTTATATCGTTCAAATAGATGTATTTGTGAAAGCTAATGCAGATTACAATGCACGATTAAGAAGAAACGAAATATCACAACGTATTAGTGATTTGCTCTGGAAAGAATTGAAAGCAGGGCAAGTAAGTAATTTAGGAAATGAATATAACAAAGAATTTGCTTTGTATCGCTCAACAAGACGATATGAAGCAATTTTTTATGAGGAGGAAAATTAAATGGTTAAATATGCTAAAACACCAAAATCATTTATCAATATTAAAGATTTAGGTTTCGCTTTATTAGAAACAGATGAATTAGACGGTACTATCAAATATTCAAACGTAACACAAACTCGTGGTTTACAAGAAATTTCAGTAGAAACTGGTGGAGAAATTGCTAATGCTTACGCTGACGGTTCAATCATTGAATCAGGTACTACTGATGGTGAAGGTAAAATTTCAATGACAATGCATGCTTTTCCTCAAGAAATTCGTGAATTAATTTTCAATGAAATTTACGATGAAAATGGAGTGTACGCAGAAAAACGTGGTAAGCAAAATAACTATGTAGCAGTATGGTTTAAACGTGAACGTCGCGATGGTTCTTATCAACAAGTCGGTTTAACTAAAGTTATGTTTGCTGATCCAAACTTAGAAGGTAAAACAGCTGAAGAGAATTGGGAATTCGGTTCAGAAGAATCAGAAGGTACTGCAATGCACCGTGTAGCTGACGGTAAACGTAAAATCTTATTCGATAGTTCTCGAGAAGGTGCAAATGTCGATTCATTCTTCCAAGAATTATTAAATGGTGCTTATGACAGTAAAACAGAAGTAGACACTGCTTCTGCATAAGGAGTGTTAATTCATGGTTCAATATAAAGTTTTGAAAGATGCTAACGACCTTAAAACTGGTAAAGAATACCGTAAAGATGAGGTTGTGGAAGAAAAAGTAAAAGTAGTCGACGACTTTGAAAAACGTTTGAAGAAAAAAGGCTATGAGTTGCCATTTTTCGAACGTGTTGAAGATAAATAAATTAATCTTTAGGACTGCATTTAGCAGTCCTTTTATTTCGAAATAAAAAGGAGATATTAAGACATGTCAAACAAATTAAAACGTAACTACATTCGTTTAGTAGAAAACCCAGAAGCAGAAGAAGTTAAATTAGAAACATACTTAACACCACATTTTATTCCATTAGATGTTTTATATGAATCAGTGGATATTATGGCTGAATTAGAGAAAGCAGAAAATGGAGAAGTTGAATTATCATTCAAAGAACAATTAGATAAATTAATTGATGTAGTAGTTAAAATTTATGGTAAACAATTTACTGCGAAAGATATTAGAAATCGTCTACATGCGCCTGACGCACTTGAAACATTACAAAAACAAGTACAATTCATTGCTAATGGTCAACAAGATGAGGAAACAAAAAAGTTTATTCAGAGCATCAGCTAAACAAATTCAAAAAAGAAGATTTAACTTACAATGGCATGTTGAAGAATTTGGATAAAGTCGTAAAAGATATGGTGGAAAACGGTACGCCAGCAAACCAAGTTCTTGAAATGCCATTTTATTATATACTTCAAATTTTAGATGAACGTCATCTAAATACTGTTGATACTGATGAAAAAGCCGATGCGCTATTCTCTGCATTGTAGCCTTAGTCATTGGTACTAAGGCTATTTTTTTATACCTAAATAAGGAAGGAGGGACAGTAAGTGGCTGAATCAAGATTTAAAGGTTTATCAATCTTAATGAATATGCGTGATGTTGGTATTGAACGTACAATGAAACAAATAAGAGCGCAATTCAAAACATTAGATTCAGAAATGCGTAGATCTAATGCTAATTTCAAGCACTCAGAGAAGAATATGCAGTCTTATGCGACAAGAACGAAAGAATTAACTAAAGCGATTGATGTAACTGAAAATTCTATGAAAGATATTTCTAACCAGTTAAAGAAAATGACTTTAGAAGAACAACGTTCTAGTGTTGAAGCCGAAAAGTTACGTCAAGAATACAGTAAGCAACACAGAGCATTACAAATGTATCAACGACAATTGAATTCAACTGAACAAGAGATGAAACAATTCGGTACAACGACTAAACAAACGATTTTCTCAATGAAAAAGATTAATGACGTTCTAGGTACAATGAAACGTCAACTTAACATTGCAAATATGGCATTTCAAAGTACAGAAAAATCTACAAGTAGTTATAAGAATTATTTAAATCAATTAAACACAGTTATTCAAAAACATCAAAATACAATTAGAGTATTAGAAGGTCGTTATCAAAAGGTTGCTAGAGAACAAGGCATTATGAGTAAAGAAGCGTTAGAGTTAAAAGAGAAAATCTTACAGGAAAAAGTAACTTTAGGACAACTAGACAATCAATATAAGAAAACAACTATGGAAGCTAAACGATTTGCTTTTGAACAAAAAACATTAACATCTTCAATGTCTGAAATTCGTCAAAAAATGTCACAAGTTGCACAATCTTTAACAATTAGTGCTAATAAATTCAAGATGAGCGGGCAAACTGCACAAGCTTATAAAGCACGTATTTCTGAATTAAACAACGGAATGAAACAACAGCAACTTATTGTTCAAAATTTATCTAGACAGTATGACTTTGCTAAAAAGCAATACGGTGCAACTAGTCAAGAAGCACAACAACTTAACGTAAAGTTATCTGAAGAACGTTTGAAATTAAAAGAGTTAAATACTCAATTAAATCAAACAACACAAGCACATAACCGTCTAGAAATGGAACAAAAACAAGGCATTTCTTCTATGGCTCAAATTAGAGCGAAGATGTCACAGTTTAACGATACTCTATCTCTATCAAGAAGTAATCTTGCGCGTGCAGGAGAAAGTGTAAAAGCCTATGGCAATCATTTAAATACACTTAAAACTAACATGTCAGAGCAACGTGTAGTGTTAAGAGAATTAATCGCACAATACAATCATGTAGCCACTGCGCAAGGACGCGACAGTCAAGAAGCTAGAGAATTATCTAGTGCTATCACTCAACAAAAAATCAAGATGAATGAACTTGAGAGCGAATTAGACCAAACAACGCAAAGTTATAAACGACTAGAAACCGAACAACGCAATGCAGAACGATTATCTTCAAGTGGCTTTGGCAGAAGCATTCAAAGTGTTAATAAATATAAAGATTCAATTAGAAATGTAGGCTCTACTATGAGAAGTGTTGGATCTACTTCAATGCTTTATATGACTATGCCAGCAGTTGCAGGTATGGGAACAGCTATTAAATCTTCTATTGATTGGGAACAAGCTTTAGCAGGTGTTGCTAAAACAACAAATATGAGTGGTAGCGAATTAAATAAAATGGGCAATGAAATTACTAAAATGAGTAATACAATGCCATTCGCTGCAACAGAAATAGCAGGTGTAGCAGAAGCTGCAGGACAACTAGGTATCAAGAAACAAGATATCACTTCATTCACTAGAACAATGATGAACTTAGGTGTAGCTACAAATCTTACTGCAGATGAAGCAGCAACAGAGTTTGCAAGATTTGCTAATGCTGCAAACATGCCAATCAAAGATGTAGATAGATTAGGTTCAACAGTTGTCGCTTTAGGTAACAGTACAGCCACAACTGAAAAAGAAATTGTTGAAATGGCACAACGTTTAGCTGGTGCAGGCGCACAAGCAGGTTTTAGTTCTGATGAAATTATGTCAGTCAGTGCAGCGATGTCATCAGTAGGAATTGAGGCAGAAGCCGGTGAACAATACCGCCGGACTACAAAGAAATTTGTAGCTTAAAAATGGGCAAAATCGGTAAAAACTAAAGATAATTTGGTATAATAGTATTGAGGGATAGAGTAGCTCTCGAAAAGTGGAACCCAACCACCTTCCCTCTTAAAAAATAAATGGGTAACAACTTTGGGAGGTTGTGAAAATGGCTAAAAAATGGACACATCAGATGTTTGTTGATAAAGTCTATGAATTAGTTGGAGATGAATTTGAAGTTAGAAGTCAGTATGAAAATAACGAGAATAAAATTCTTATGTATCACGCCGAATGTGGTAGAGAATTTTATATCCGACCTGCTGATTTTAAAAGACGTAAACGTTGTTCTTTATGTAATGGGAAGTTTAAGAAAACGACCAAACAATTTAAAGAACAAGTAAAAAAACTTTCTAATGATGAATACGAAGTTTTGAGTGAGTATATAAATGATGCTACACATGTAAAACTAAAACATAAAAAATGCGGTTATGAATGGCAAGGGACACCAAGTCACTTTATACAAGGTAGGAGATGTCCTAAGTGTGCTGGTAATTTAAAGAAAACAACTGAACAATTCAAAAAAGAATTAGTAGAAATGTATAACGGGGAATACGAATTGGTTTCAGAATATAACGGCGCTCATTCAAAAGTAGCGATAAAACACAATTCTCCAGTCTGTAATTACAATCGTTATAATACGGCACCAACCGATATATTATCAGGCAAAAGGTGTCCAAAGTGTGATGTAATAAATAGAAGTGGAGAGAATCATTGGAAGTATAATCCTTTACTTACTCCCCAAGATAGAATGAAAAGAGATATGCAAAACGGAAAGATTAGAATATGGCGATTAAAAATCTTTGAAAGAGATGATTTTACTTGCGATATTTGTAAAAAACGTGGCGATGATTTGAATGCTCATCATTTAAATTCATGGGACGCACACGTAAGTGAAAGATACAAATTAGGAAACGGTGTTACTTTATGTGCCGAATGCCATTCTAATTTTCATAAAAGATATGGCTATGGGAGTAATACCGTAGATCAATATTTAGAATATAAGACATCCTTAGTTTAGGGTGTCTTTTTATTATACCTATTATCCAAGTCAATACCGAGGTAAGTTAGAAATTAAAGATTTCTAACAACCGTAACGCATAGAGTGTGAAACTAATAATAGAATATAATCACTCCACGAGTGTCCATCTCCTAACATTTAGTTGAGGATGAAAATGTATGCTGAACTTATAGGAAACTATAAGAACTAAAGGATAAAAAGCCTTTAGGATAACAAATGGGTACTGCCATGACACAAATTTGGAATAAGATGACAAAAGCTGTTGCCGAAGGTGGCGACACTTTAGATAGTTTTGCTAAAACTGCAGGCGTTAGTGGTAAAGAATTTGCACAAATTTGGGAGAATAACCCTAGTAAAGCGTTATCAATGTTTGTTAAAGGTTTAGGCGAAACTGAAGGTGGAGCAAAAGGAGTATTAAAAGCCTTAGACGATGTAGGTATCAAAGGAATAAGAGAAGCCGATACTATTAGACGTATGGCTAACAATCATCAAGTTCTAGATAAAGCACTTAAAACAGGCTCAGAAGGTTGGAAAGAAAATAGCGCTTTAACTAATGAAGCTAACATCCGTTATGAAACAATGGGTAGTAAGTTGAAAATGTTAAAAAACACTTTCATCAACTTTGCTAGAACAATTGGAGATGCAGTTGCACCTATCGTTTCATTCTTAGCAGATAAGTTGACTGGACTATTCGAACACTTACAAGGGACAAGTAATGCTACTAAGATAGCAATCGCAGCATTTACGTTATTAGGCGTTGCTATACCTCCACTTATTGTTGCAACTGGTGTATTAGCACATAGCATCGTAGGTATATCAGAAGCTATGACATTGTTAAATGCTACTAAAGGTGGGGCTAAGTTCTTTAGCCTATTTAATGGTGGAATTAAAGGTATTTTACCTAATATAGGACAGTTATTAACTAAAATACCTCTACTTGGAAGTGCTTTTACTTTATTAACAGGTCCAGTAGGAATAGTCATAGGAGTAATTGCTGCTTTAACTGCAGGAATTGTTTACCTGTGGAAAACAAACGATACATTTCGCAATTTTGTTATAAATGCTTGGAACGCAATAAAAAATAGTGCAATAGCAGTATTTGGCTTTATCAAACCATATATTATTAATATTTGGAATGGAATAAAAAATTCATCAATTGCGATTTGGAATATGATGAAGAACAATGCACAAATAACATGGAACGCAATTAAGTTTGCTGTTCAGCATCCTATTCAAGCGTTAAAAAATATTATTTCAGGTATTTGGAACTTCATTAAAGCAAATAGTTTAAACACTTGGAATTTAATTAAAACTGGCATTCTTAACATTGCTAAAAGTTTAGTTAGCTTAGTACGAGCTAGTTTTAATGGTTTGAAAGCATTCTTCACTATGCTATGGAACTTCATTAAAAATAATTCAATTAAAGCATGGTTAGCTATTAAAAATAGTGTACTTGCGATCATCCGGAATTTTGTTACATTATCTAAACATAACTTCGCAGTTCTAAAAGGTTTCCTATCAGCATTGTGGACAAGTATTAAAAACACTGCTATTAAATTATGGACTGCCTTAAAAATTGGAGTGCTAGCCATTATTCGAACATTGGTCAGCACAGCTAGAAATACCCTTAACACATTGAAAAACTTCATTACTCGTCTATGGCAAAGTATTAAAGCAATATCTATCAAAACTTGGAATGCTATTAAAAACGGTGTTATTAATGCTATTAAAGGTATGTATAACGGTGTCCGAAAAATACTAGTTAATTTAAAAGCGTTTATCACAAGAACTTGGACAGCTATCAAAAACACAACAATAAAATTAGCTAAAGGTTTAAGTAATGGCGTTAAAAATGCATTTAATAGTTTGTCTAAAGTAACGCGTAATATCTTTAATAAACTGAAAAAATTCATGTCTAATGTGTGGCGTAGTATTAAAAATACCACTGTCAAACTTGCTAAAGGTCTATGGTTAGGTGTAAAAGCTATATGGAATACTTTATCACGATTTACACACCGTATATTCAATAAACTCAAGAACTTTATGAGTAGTGTTTGGCGTAATATTAAAAATACAACAGTAAGGTTAGCTAAAGCGCTATGGAGTGGTGTTAAAGGTACTTGGAATAGTTTGTCTCGTGGCACTCGTAACATTTTTAATCGAGTGAAAAGTTTCATGTCCAATACTTGGAGAAGTATCAAGAATACAACAGTTAACATGGCTAAAGGCTTATGGAATAGTGTCCGTAACGTGTTCAATAATATGAATAGTGGACTTAAAAATATTATTGGAAAAATCAAAGGCCATATAACTGGAATGGTAAGTGCAGTCAAAAAAAGCTTGAATTCATTAATTGGTGCAGTGAACTGGGTGGGTGGCAAATTAGGTGTAGACAGTAAAATACCTAAACTTTCTACAGGTACAGAAAGTACACATACACAAAGTTTTATAACTAACGGCGCAATCAATCGACCTACATTAGCCACAGTTAATGATAAAGGTAAAGGCAATGGTAAAGGTAGAAACGGACATCAAGAATTAATTCAACGTAAAAACGGTTCTTTATTTGCTCCACGAGGTAGAGATGTTGTAGTTCCGTTAAGCAAAGGCGATAAGGTCATCAATGGTAAAACTACTCAAAAACTTCAAAATCAAGGATTTATCCCTAAATTCTCCATAGGTACAAGTGGAGATGATGTTAGAAAACGCATGCTTAAAGATGCTAAAAAACATAAAAAGCATAATCATCCTACATTTGACGCTGGAGAAATGATGGCAGGTCAAGGTGGTGCTGGCGGTGCATTTAAAGAAGCGTGGAAGTATGTTACTGATAAAACTAAAAATATTGGCAAAGGTACTAAAAAAACAGCGAAATCATTGTCAAATGGCGCTAAAAAAATGATTAATACTTCTAAAGATGCTTTAGGTGCTGCAGGAACATGGGCTAAAGAAAAAGCAGGAGACTTACTTGATTACGTTGGTAAACCTGGAAAACTTGTTGATAAAGTTCTAAAAGAGTTCGGCGTTGACTTTAGCATGGTTAATGGTGAAATTCCTAAAATGCTTTGGAATGCAATGTGGAAACGTCTAAAAGAAGGTGTGAAATCTTTATTTAGTGGTTGGTTAGATGATGCATCAGAAGGAGATGGTGATGGTAGATATATTAAATATCTTAATAACATCACTACTCGATATAGTCCTAATGGTCCACCACCTGGTTATCCGTTTAACTGGGCGCACCCTGGTATTGACTTACCTTATATTTACGAAAAAGTACAAACGCCTTTAGAAGGTAAAGTTGAAACAAGAAATACAGCATCTGGTTTCGGTCATCATATCATCGTAAGAGCTAAACCTTACGATGCTTATTTCGGACACCTTAGTAAATGGCTTGTTAAAAACGGACAACATGTTAAACCTGGTGACACTATCGGTATCTCTGGTAATACAGGTTCAAGTAGTGGACCTCACTTACACTACGAAATGAATAAACACGGTTTTGGTTCAATGACAGGACACTCTATTGACCCAGTTAAATGGTTGAAATCACATAATGGTAGTAAAGGTGGAGGCTCAAAAGCTGCAAATAAATGGAAGCCTGAAATTAAACAAGCATTAAAGGCAAATGGCTTACCGACCACTTCAGCGTATGTAAATGCGTGGATAAGACAAATACAAACAGAGAGTGGCGGTAATGCTGGTGCTGTTCAAGGAAACATCGGAGATATAAACAATAGAACTGGAAATCTTGCTAGAGGTTTATTACAAGTTATCCCGCCAACGTTCGCAGCAAATAAATTACCAGGTCATGGCAATATTATGAATGGTTTAGATAATGCTATGGCAGCTATCAATTACGCTAAAAAACGTTATGGTAGAACTGGAATGTTACAAGTTATCGGTCATGGTCATGGTTACGCTACAGGTGGCTTAATCAAAAATGCTGGTTGGTACAACATAGCAGAAGGCGGTTATCCTGAGTGGATAATTCCGACTGATCCATCTAGACGCAATGACGCTATGAAGATGCTGGCACTTGCTGCACAAGATATAGATAAGAAAAGTAACACTAGAGGAAATAAACGACCTAATAATTTAAAAGCACCAAATAACCTTTATTCAAATAATAATGATGAGTTATTACTACAAATGATTGAGCAACAACAGCAACAGATCAACTTATTAATGGAAATTGCTAGAAGTAATAAAGGTATTGAGAATAAAGAAATGGAAGTCAATTTAGATGGTAAAAGTTTAAATAAAAACAATAATAAACATCAAGCATTAAATAATGCTACTAAATTAATGGGAGGTCGTTAAGATTGCCATTTACAATTTTTGACACAAATATGAATGAGATTGATTATCCAGTTGGCGTTTTGCCACTGGATTTTTTAGTATCTGCAATTGAAAAAGAGCGATATATAGAAACTGTTAATGGTATTCCAGGAAATGTGAACTATGGCTTTGATTATAAAGAAAGAGAAGTAACTTTAAATTTTTGGCTTAGACACTTTCATGGGGAACACGACCAAAAGTTATTAAAAAGCGAACTGTATGCGATGTTAGATAGTCAACCTTACTTTTATGTTAGTGATGATAGACTACCAACTAGAGTTCTTAAATTAGCGGTAGATGAACCGTATTTACCCGATAGGATTAACGGGTCAAACATTTCTACTTTAGAAGTAAAGTGCCAAATTATTGGCTTACCTTTTTGGCGTACAAAATATACAACTCAAGATATAGAAAAAGAAGGCTATGAAGCTTTGGCAGAAGAATTTGGTATGGCTGACGGTATTAATCAAGATATGGCAAATTACAGATTTCAATCTTCTGTTTTTAGTGTATGGAATGGCGGTAACGTTACCATTGATCCACGTCAAATGCATTTAGATATTAGAATATGGCACTCAACAAGTAAAGGTAACGCAACCATCGAAAATCTAACAACAGGGGATAAAGTAATCATTTATCGTAAACATACAGATAGTTTTATTAACTTAATAGGCTCAAAAGTGATGTTAGCAGATACGAATTGGTTAAGAGAATCAAATAGACAATATATCACACTAGCACCTGGAGAAAATAAAATACGAATCTCCAATACTAACTTTAGCGACGTAACGTTTGATTTTCCTTTCTATTTTAAATAAGGAGCGTGATTAGATGGGTAGAAGAGTAATTAAGAGCCTATGGAATCGTGATAATTTATTAGATTTAAATGAAAATTTTGTAGAACTCTATAAAGATGTAAGAAATAGTTATAGCATAAGTGCTGGTTTTATATCAGAAGCACAAAACATTTTAGAAAATGCGAAAAAGTATAATTTAGACAATCAAGATGTTAAAAGACAACTAGATAATATAGTTTTAAAATCGGGAGACTCTAATGCTGAAGTAGCGCAAGCAAGACGTACATTTCCAACATTAAATGCACGATTAGATAATGAATTTCAAAGATTAATGGATAGCGAAGCGAAAGCTAATAGAGCAGTTGTTGCTACATCAAAGAGAAAGTTTCCTATGCTTACTTTTATAGATGATGATGGTAGAACAGAATTAAAACAAAAATGGGAACCTATCTTAAAAGAAAAGAAAAATAAACTAACTGTTGCATTAGTAACGAGTTGGGTAGATAACGAAGCACCTACAGTTATACATTGGGATGAAATCCATCGTTGGAAGGAAGAATACGGTGTAGAATTTGTAAGTCATACACATACTCATCAACGTGCGAATAGTTTAACGCCAATTCAAGTTGAAGATGAGTTAAGTCAAGCGAAAGCGATATTAAAAAGAGAAGGTCTAACACATGATATCATTGTGCAACCTTTTGGTGAGAATACAGAAGATGTTAGACGTATTAGTAGAGATTATGCTAAAGCAAACTTTGGTATTAAAGAATTTGTCAATCAAACGCCATTTGACACTTTTAATGCTAAAAGAATATCACTTGCAGATAGTTTTAATAATACATGGGAAGATTATAAGAAAGTATTAGATGAAGCTATTGCTACAAATGGTTGGGTAGTATTTAAATCCCATTCACAGTATACAAGTTTTGACAGTAATCAAATTGAACTCATTAAAAAAATCATTGATTATGCAAGAACTAATGGCATAGTAAATGTGGATTTAGAAGAAGGACTACAATACTTTGGTAATATTATTGATTTAGGAGACTATACAGCACGCGAACAAGCAGGAGTACATTACTATGTGTTAGATCGTGATGGCAAGGTTTATTCAAATACTAATTCAAAAGATTTTTGGGCATATAAATATAATTCTGTAAACTTCAATACACCTGTCACTTTCTTTGAACCTAATACAACAAGTACAACCACCATTGTAAGTTCAGCTTCATCACCATTTCCGACTACTAAGCCTGGTACTTTAATTACATTTAGGGGAGATAGCATTACTTTAAGCTATCAATTATACATTCCTTCAATAAACGATCAGATTTATAAACGTCGTTGGGACGATACAGCACAGGGTTGGACATCATTCAAAAAAATAGTGACAGATAGTGTGGAACACTTTACAAGACATTACACGTCAGCAATTAAAATCAATGCTAATAGTACGTATGACGTTGATATTTCTAATGCAGTGTTAACAAGTTTAGGATTTAAAGCAGGTGATTTAATATATGGTTCTCCAGAAATTAAATTGCCAGATGGAGTAATTTATAACGTTATGATAGTTACTGATAATACAATCACTGTAAGATATGCAAATACAACAAGTAGTCCTATTAATGTTAATGCAACAAACTTTAATTTTAAAATTAGTAGAGTGAAGTAGGTGGAATAGTGGCTTTTATTAAATCACCTTATGAAAATATATATGACGAAACGTTATATAACGGTAATGGTTATTATAATTCAAACGGAACATTTATAACCGATAAGACGTTTAAATATATGGATAAGCAAAGAACTGATTTTTTAGGTAGAGGATATGTAGTTATGCGTAACTACACTCTACCTTATTTTTATGCGACTTATTGGGATAGATTTGGTAATTTCTTGTATACAGAAAAATGTACTTTAACTAATGGAGTGTATCGTTTTCCAGTTTTATCTACAGAAGCTAATGACGTTTCATTTTCCTTTCATGAAAGTCAAGAAGATATTGAGATTTTTAAATATGGTAAGTATTACTATTTAGAGGCTGTCATCCAACACAGTCAAGAAATTAATGGTGATGAAAAACTCGAATTAGATATTGAATACACTCAGAATAATGGTGAATTTTTATCTTTACAAAAAGATTTGAATATGTGGATTATTGAATTTGAAAATAAAGAATACGTCATTATCAATAATGAAAAACAGGGCTATGGCGTTAAACATAGAGTAAGTTGCACTGCTATTCTTTATGCATTATATAAACTCAATTCAGATAGAATTTACGAAAGAATCGATGAAAGTTTAACAACAACTGAAGGTTTTAATTATGTGTTTAAAGGTACGCCATTCAGTTATGTTGTTGTTGATAGTGCGCCTTCAAGTCGATTTCAAGGCTTAGGTGAAGGGGAAAGTAGATTAGAAGTACTTAAAAAATTTATAGATCGTTGGGGCTATGAATTAAAAATAGTTGGGAATGTCTTTTATTTTTACAGTCAAATTGGTAACGATTCGAACTTTGAATATCGTTATAAAATAAATGCACAAAATATCTCACAATCAAGTGATGCAAGTGAAATGTATACTTATTGTCGAGGTTATGGTGATTACGCTGGAGATGGTGGCGACGGGGTAGGAGATGAATCTGATGATATAGATTCAACTGAAATGACAAGTACAAATGAAATAGAAACAGAAGAAAATTCAGGAGACGACAGACCGGTTGCAGAAAAGGCAAAACTAAAACGAGAATATACATCTCCACTCGCTAAGTTTTTAGGTAAAATTCATGCGCCACCTGTCATGGATGGACGTATTAAATTAGTTGAAACAATGGATCAACGTTTAATTCAAAGGGTTGAAGGTAGTATTGTTTTATCATTTACTGCAGATATTGTTGATATGAGTGAAAATGGTTATGACTATCAGCATTCCGAATTAGGCGATCGTGTATTTTTAGTAGATGAACGTATTAATATAAATCGAGAAATAAGAGTAATTGCAATGAGTCGTACCATTGATGCATTAGGACGATTGGTTGCAATGGAAAATACTTTTGGCACAGCTAGTCTTACAGATAAATATGAAGCTAAATTTAATACAGCAGTAAATGATATTACAGAAGTGATGAAAGGTAATAAAGCAATTCCGTTTAATGCTTTAGATACTGTAGCGCAGTCTATGGTTTCAAAAATACAAAATACTTCCACAGAACTATCATTCGGTAATAACGGTATATTAGCAATAGATAAGAATAATAAAAATAATATAGTAGCTATGAATAGTAGTGGTTGGATGCTGTCTACTGATGGTGGTAAGACCGCTAAAACAGCACTTACTGCTGAGGGTATAGTCGCTGACACGATTACAACAGGCTCATTAATGACTTCTTTAGTAAATATTGTAGGTCGAGACTCGTTAATGTATATGGATGGAGATCATTTTATAGCAAAGAGCCAAATTGATAAGCGTAAAACAGTGATTAGTACATCAGGTATAACAATAACAAGACCTGATGGCGCTACATGGGTTGAGAACGGTATTTTTAAATCTTCAATGGAAATACAAATGGCTGCGCCACAACCACTTTCGGCAGGTGTAGAAATATATGGTAGTTATTATAAAACTTCAAACTTTGAAAAATCATATATAGAAGAATATTTCTTCCAACATAAAGCAAGGTATTTAAGAATACTTGGAAGAGGTAAAATGGTGCATTCTACTGATAACAAGTACAATGGAATCGTATTTGTTGAAAGTATAGAAAACGGTGAAGCAAAAGTTGTAGGTAGTCAAAAGGTTTTAAAAAGTGAAGAGTTCGAAGATGGTAATGCTGGAGAATTAGTAGATATTACTATAGATTTAGGCACACCAACATATGGATATAAACACTTTTATATTGCTTTTAGATCAACGAGTGCTAAATCCGAAATATATTTTAGACGTTCATTAGTAGAATTAAAAGATTAAGAGGTGCAAATATGTGGGTACTATTTTTAAAATTAATTAATGGCGAGTATGAAATCGTTCAAGCTGGTTATAATCTTGTTCCTACACAGGAATATGATAAAACATTACCAACAACCGAAAAGATTGTAAGTCAATTTGAAAAAGTTTATTTTGATGGTGAAAAATTAAGACTTAAAGAAGGAGAAACCTTATTAAGTATAGAAGAATTAAATGCTCAAAATAATCAAACTTTAGAAGGTGATATACCAACCGAACCTATTATATACGATATTGAGTAAGCCATAGCCAGTGGAGGTTATGGCTTTTAAATTTGTGTAAGGAGTTGAGAATATGAAAGAAAATTCATTTAATTATAAAGTTTTGGCTATCTTTATCTTTGGTTTTGGTTTACTTATGTTTGAAAGAGGTTTTTTTTGGACTAAAGAACAAGACACAGTTTTAAATGATAGTGAATTTTACCTAGCACTCCATCAAGTCATGCCTATTTGGCTATGGGGCGTTTTAGGAATGATTTTTAGTTTATTTATCATTCTTGCACCTATCTTCTTACCTAAACAACAGATAAGTAACAAGTTTAATTTTTTACTTATCTTTGGTGGAAGTGGAAATGCAATTTATTATTTCTTATTAACTTCTGCAAGTGTTTTTAATGCGATTAATTGGTTAAGTCCAGTACAATTTTCAACTTTAGCAATGATTAACGCATTAATCGCTTACTATGGGGGTGCAGACGTTGCAAGAAAAAGATGAACGTTTTGTATCTAGAAAAGAATGGATGGATAATACAAGTGAAATTCATCGAAAAATAGATGAGAATGATAAACGACACACAAGTGAATTGAAAGATTTAAATAATAAAGTAGATAAACAAATCATTTATCAAAAACAAGCGTTTGAAAGTCAAGCACGTTCAGAAAAACATTTAGAAAAACTATCAGAAACAATGAGTAGTTTTGGTAAAGAATTCACAGACGTTAAATATCAAGTGAAAGATCATACTAAACAACTAGAAACATTTAGCGAAGTTATTAAAGAAAAACAAGGATATAACGTAAAGATTATAGTTGCAATTATCAGTGGTATAGCTTCAGTACTTGTCGGAGCATTAGGTTTTGCAGCTGCATTCTTTTAAGTCGGCACTTATGTGTCGGCTTTTTATTTTGAATAAGGAGTGGAAGAAATGGAAAGTATTATTGCATTTGCAACAGTAATTTCAGTTATCACAATCGCATTAACTCAATTAGTTAAGCAAGCTGGCGTACCTAAAAACATTGTACCTTTAATTGCCATTGGTATTGGTATCGTTTTAGGTGGTATTACAGCTTTTATTCCAGAAATCGTTACTGAATTATCGATTGGTGGTCGTTTGCTTGCTGGTTTAATAAGTGGGCTAATGGCTACTGGTATTTGGGAAACAGTTCGACCACGTACAGGTTCGACTAAAGACAAAAATAATAAAATTGGTGGAGGTCGTGCATAATGGCAGAAAAATGGAATGGCGTTCCCGTTAAATATGATTTTTTACCTATCGGAACACGTAGAAGTGGGCAACCTTTAACAAGTAAGAAACCTTTATTTGCAGTAGCGCATGATACTGGGAACCCTCACACAACAGCGCAAACGAATGTGAATTATTATAGAAACACTTATATGGAAAATTGGGCTACCGTTGCGAGCGCTCATATTTTTGTTGACGATAAAGAATGTATCGTATGTATTCCAGTAACAGAGAAAGCATGGCACGTTATATATAATACGCCTATTGATAATCAGTGGTACAATGCTGATGCTAACGACGTAGCATTTGGTGTAGAAGGTAGTTACTTCCCAGGTAACATTGAACGTTCACGTAAATCATTAGATAATATGGCACGAGTGCTTGCTTATTTATGTAATTATTGGGGCATTGATTACAAAACGGAAGTGCCAGGACACCAAGACATTCAAGGAGATAAAATTGATCCTGGTAACTTACTTGAAGCATGCGGATATTCAAGAAACGTTAAGAATTTGGATAAACAAATCGCTAAATACATCAATGGCGTTAAACCAGCACCGAGCAAGAAACTATCAACAAAAACAACTAAAAAGCCGACACCTTCGCCACAAAGTGTGGTTAAGTATAAACAAGCAATCGAATACATGCACAGCTTGAAAGGACAATATATCGACTTTGATAAAGAGTGGGCTTATCAATGTGTAGATGTCGTTGTAGACTTCATCTATCATGTAACAGGCGGCGTACGTTTCATTGGTAACGCTAAAGAGTTACACACTAAAAACGCCATGCCGAAAGGTTGGAAAGTGGTTGAAAATACAAGAGATTACGTGCCGCCTATTTGTGCAATTCCAATTTATACGTCAGGAATTTACAAAAAGTGGGGACATACTGGTTTAGTTTGGGACAATAGCGGCGGTACAAAATCATTTACAATCTTAGAACAAAACTTCGATAGTAAAGCCAATTCGCCAGCTAAATTACGTGAAGATGATTACACAGGCTTAACACATTTCATTGTGCCAGACTTCGCAGACGATAGCGTTGATTTAACTGATATTAAAGAAGTACAAAAACCTCAACGTAAATCTAAAAGTTCAATCAAGTTAGAGAAAAAGCCACCGCTAAACTTAACATGGAGTAATCAACCATACTTCAAAGCGGTTGCAGATAACGAGGGCGTTAGAATTTGTAGACCTAACCATAATAACGTAATGGTTGTTACGAGTGAAGAATACGATCCGGGCGACGTGTTCTACATTTATGAAATTCGAAATGGTTGGGCTAGAGTTTACAGTCCAAGCAATGACGGTTATGTATGGTATGAACGCTTGATCGTTAAAGATATTTATAAAACAGCAGGCGGTAAGAAGTTTGCGAAAAAAGATGATAAGCAAGCAGTAGCGCAACGTAATATTCTTGCAGATACAACAGGAATAAAAGTGAACAGTATTCCACCGTTAAACATGAAAAAGTCTTCTAAAGCTAAATTTAGAGCGCGTGTCGATTATCATAGTGCAGCGTTAGTTAAATTTAGAGGTAAAGAGTGGTACGTGACAAACAATACCTATAGAGCAGGATATGATCAGTTCTATATCTTTGAGATTAAGAATGGTTGGTGTCGTGTTTATTCTAGAAATAACAACGGTTGGATATGGCATGAACGTTTGAGAATTGTAGAAGTATATTAGTATTGCTATAATAGAAAACACGATTTTCATTTCATTCACTGGGACAAGTTTAGTGCTTGTCCCTCTTTTTTTGTGTTATAATAAAGATACCCAGTTTGTGATAATTAAAATAATTATCAGATTTATAAGAGGCAACACTATATTCTAACCACGTTCTTATGAGCGTGGTGTTTTTTATTTTAACCGCCTCGATTTCGATACGGTTGTTTTATACATACAAGTTTTAGGGACCCGAAAGGGACTTCAAATGCTGTAAACACTATGGTTATAGCCTTTATACTATCCCTCCCAGGACGCTAATAAACCCCGTTAACCATTGTGGTTACGGGGTTTTTG
>ERZ1023420.100-NODE-100-length-42205-cov-68.703559_pt1 | contig 42205 bp, 61 predicted proteins | sample MGYA00380512_ERZ1023420 | MGnify/ENA primary metagenome ERZ1023420 (study PRJEB33173, sample SAMEA4830390) | metagenome | study: EMG produced TPA metagenomics assembly of the PRJEB25223 data set... | reverse complement strand
TACGATGTCCTAATCGTTTTGAAATATAATATATTGATACACCATTATGAAGTAGGTAAGAGCAGTGGGTATGTCTGATAGAGTGCAAAGTATATTTGCCTAGTTTGTTTTCTAAACAATATTTTTGTAAAACTTTAGTTACTGCATTATTGGTAATTAGAGATGTACCTGTATTAAATATTTGTCCACTCATATTAGTTGGCATATTTGATAGGGCAGTTTCAATATACTTCATATCCACTTTAGGAATATCAATTGTTCTATCCGATGTTTCAGTTTTTGTTCCTGGTAGGTGAATAGTGTTGTTTACAAAATTGAAATCAGTCTTATTTAAACGTTGAACTTCGCCAAATCTACCACCAGTTATAATAAGTAAATATATAAACAGATATGATTGTTTATATGTTCCACGTACATAGTCTTTTAAGCCATTGAACGCTTTTATACTCATAAACTTATCTTCTTCTCGTTGTGTTGGTCTAGTGCCTTTTACAACTGCTTTATAAGTAGGGTCTTTAAGCATTAATCCTTCTTGTATTGCATCTTCAATTGACGCTTTAATACAGTTGTGGACTTTTCTAACTGATTCAGTTGCGTGCGTTTCCCCATACCATTTAATAAACTTACGATATAAAGTAGTGTTGAAATTATCCATTCGAATATCCGAAAGCTTTTCAGTTTCTAAGAATGATCTAAATTGATTAATAGCATTTACAAACGTTTGATAGGCACGATCAGTGATAACATCTTTTTTATTCACATCAATCCATTGGTTATAGTATTCAATGAATGAACTCTTATTATTGATAATCATACCTTGCATAAGTTGATTCTTTGCTTGTGTTTCTCCTTCTGTAGCTTCACGTTTAGTCTTATATCCTTGCTTACGGTAACGTTTACCCTCGTGTCCGAAATAGTATCCCCATTTACCATTAGCGTATTTTTTTACTGTCATAATGTTTCCTCCTTAAAAAAGATAAAAATATATAGGGCAGAGGTGACTGCCCTTAAATATTAATTAATTGGTTCTACTTCATCTAAAATTTCATCTTGCCTTTTTTCCATTGCTTCTATCTCTTCATCGCTGTATTCCTCATCACCGTTCATTTTATCGGAAAGCCCGAAATATTCTTCTTGTAATTTTTCTTCTTTAGCTTCTTGAGCTTTTTCTGCTTCTTGTTCTTTTGCACGTTCTTGTTGATAGAATTCTTCCATTTCATCAGAAGCATGTGCATCTGTTCCTTTATCGTTTTTTTCGTAGACTGATTCATCTTCGCCACTCTCAACTTTTAATGAACTTTCATATGCAGCACTGGCTGGGCCTTCCATAACATTTCCTTGAGGTATAACTCCGTTAGCTACAGCACTATTATATGCATTAATTTTTTCCATTTCGGAATAATTACCATATATAACAGACTCTAATGTTGAGCGGTCAGTTATGTTTGAAACATCAATTTCATTATTTTCTTGCGATTGAGGTGTTTCTTCTTTAGTTTGTTGTTCTGTGGTGTCATCTTGTGTAGCTACATCTTCATTAGGATTATCGTCCCGTTTGCTTTCTTTTTCTTCATCTTTCTTATCGTCTTTATTTTTTTCTTTTTCAGATGTTTTAGTTTCTTCCTTGTTGTCTTCTAACCTACTTTCTTCTTTATTCCCACATGCTGCCAATACTAAAAAACTTGCTAATAATAAAAATAATATCTTTTTCATTCTACATTCCTCCTTAATAATTACCAAATATCATAAATAACATGAACAATATCCCGATTAATCCAAAAACAACTACTAAACAGCCACATCCGTCTCCACTTGTACCATTTCTAATTTCATCTTTAACATCTTGTTTGGTAGGGTTCTTTTTGCCACCAATCTTTGCAGATGTAACTAGCATTTTAATTCCAATGATAAAAATAATTATACATATAAACAATATAATCCAATCTTCCATTTATTCCTCCTTATAAATGATTTAATATATATTGAACAACCTATTTTTGCATACACGTATATAAACGTGTAGACGAAGACTGTTATTCCCAATTATAATGTTCAAATACTTGTAATGGCTCAAATTTAATCACATATCCCTTGTAGTATACATCTAAACCGTATTTCATTTTGTAATGTTCAATTGTATCTAGCACATAACTTTTAGATACTTCAAAGTAACTTGCCATTTCATGTAGATTACATATGCCTGCATGAAAAGCATCAATAATACCCTGTAATGTAATTAAACGCTCATATGCGTAGCGTCTAGCTTTTAACTCATACTTTCTATTAACTAACTTACTTTGGTCACGAATATCACCGTAAGTAACATGTAAGTGGGCTATTTCTTCAGCTAGTGTTTCTAATTTGTGTGTGCGGTCCATATCACTGCGTATGAATATCATATTATCAAAGGTAACACCACTTAATTTAGTAGGTAGATGACAAGTTTCCGTTATATCCAAGTTATCATTGTCGATTAAAATATTTTCGTATCTACTCAAATAAGCATCCCCTTTATTTTTTACGCTTTGATTTTATGTATTCAGCGTATTTAATGACTTCTTGCCATTCTTCTTCTGTTAATTCACCGTTTAAGTGAGCAGCTATAGTTTCAAACGAGTTAGTTTGTTTCTTTTCTTCTAATCCTAAAAGGTATTCAGGTGTCACTTTAAGAACTTTAGCGAAATCATCTGCTCTATTTAACGGAAATTCTCTTGATTTATTCAAGTATCTTGAAACAGTAGATTTAGCCATATCTGTTCTACGTGCTAATTCGCTTGTTGATAGATCCTGTTGATCCATTAATTTAGATATTAAAGAAATGATTTCGTCGTTGTTTCTCATTGTTATTACCACCTTCTTTTATTGTTTCCTTTTTGGAACAATTTAAATATATCATACGTTCCCAATAAGCACAAGTTATATTTTAAAAATTTACATATAATAGGAAACGACTAGGTGAATTTACAATTTCTAAATAAATTTACGTAATATTGTTGACATACGGGAACGTAGGTGCAATAATAGTAATTGTTCCCGATAGGAAACGGAATTGAGGTGACAAGATGATTAACTTAGAGAGATTAAAACAATCGAGAATCGACAACAATCTTAGCCAAGAAGATATGGTTAAACAGCTAAAATGGAAATCTAGATCGCAATATTCTAAAAGAGAAAATGGTCAAGTTTCGATTGGTGCTGATGAACTAATAGCCATTGCAAAAATTCTAGGCTATGACAAGGAAGAAGTGGGATATTTTTTTGATTAAAACGTTCCCGAAATGAAACGGAGGTGGAAACAATGTCTACAGAAACATGGTGGGATATGGAAACCCTAAAGCAAGAAACGAAAGAAAGTCGTCCGTGGATTATGGCCAACATGATTAAGAATGAAAAGGTTTGGAAAGAAATTGAAGATTTCTCACACAAGCCGAAACACAACAATGATGAATACAGATTTGTTGGCCCACGCATGCAACAGTATTTGATTGATAACTTTAAAAAATTAAAGGAGGGATAACATGAAACACATTTTAGCATGGACAACAGCAATACTATTCACAATGTTGTTTGCACTTATCACATTCGACTTTCATTACAGTTTAGTGATGAGCGTTATAAGTTTCATCGTTAGTTATGCTTTTTGGAATAGCTATTATGCACAAAAAAAGACCGCTAGCAACGGCAATTGCTAACGGACAGAAGTTTAATAAATTATTTATACAAACAGTATACCCCATTTAACAGGAGGTAATCAATATGCAAAAACATAGACTGCTTAATATATTAACAGATCTAAATATAAAATTAGCTCATTCAGATATAGAAGCTCACGTAATGTTTAAACAATTTGATGATGGAGAGCTAGGTATTTGTTTCACACACTTTAGCGATTACTATCCTGGTGGTTGGAATAGCTTACACATATTCGACCATCACTCAGAAAGTAATGCGTTAGAGATTTTTAATCACATGAAAGATGTCATGGCATGCGAAAGGTTGGTTACAGATGAAGGAAACAGTAACGTATCTAATCAAACTTAAAAACGCACCTTTTGACTTATACATCACGAATAAGCCGATGACCGCAGACGATACAAGTTACACACGTAATAGAAGTAGAGCAAGAGATTTCAGTGGTTTAGATAATGTAAGTATAGACATGACTGAACACACAGCAATTAAGAAAATAGTAACTGAACAAACTAAATATGAGGAGGTCAACGATGAGTTTTAATATATCAAGCGCGAAAGATATACACACAGATAATGCCACATATTTATTATATGCAAAACCTGGAACAGGTAAGACACATACAATTAACTTTCTACCAGGCAAAACATTATATATCAATGTGGACAAATCAGAACGACCACTAAAAGGTAATGAAAATGTAGATATATTAGATTTCAACACTCACGATGCATGGAAAGAGTGGGGAGATTTAATGAAATGGTTTGCAGATAACGAAAATGTTTTGAAGAATTACGACACAATCGCAATCGATAATATTTCAGAATTATTTAGATCAATGCTAGCAAATTTAGGACGCAACGGTAAGAACGATAGAGTTCCAGAAATGAGCCATTACCAACGTGTAGATTTCTTCACGATAGATAGTATGCGTTATTTACAGTCATTAAAAAAACGTTTGGTATTTATTGCATGGGAAACGAACTTCGAATTCTATACACCAGCTGGACAACAAATAACACAAAGTGTACCAGATATTCGCAAAACAATTAGAGATAACATTGCTGGCTTATGTCAGGTAGTAGCAAGACTTGTGTTCAATGAAAAGAGTGGTAAACGTGGTTTTATCCTAACTCCAAGTAATAATGTGTTTGCTAAAAACCAATTGGACAATAGAGAACATTGTTTACAAGAAGAATTATTTACTGTAGGTGATGTGGATGATACCACTACGTGATTATCAAGAAGAATTACTAAATGGTGTATATGAAAGCATGAGTCATGGCAACAAAAACATTATGGTACAAAGCCCCGCAGGTAGTGGCAAATCGGTGACTATGAGTGAAATAGCAAGACGAGCAACCGATAAAGGAAATCGTGTGTTGTTTATCGTACACAGGAGAGAGCTTGTATCACAGATTAAAGGTACATTCGTTGCGAATGGTGTTGATATGAATTTATGTCATGTAGGTATGGTTCAAAGTGTTGCGAACAGAATTAAAAATGGTAAAGAGCCGACACCAGCTATCATATTGGTAGATGAAGCTCACCACTCATTAGCAAAGACTTACACAAATATATTTGAGAGTTTTCCAAAAGCCTATGTATACGGATTTACAGCTACTCCTTGGCGTATGAGTAATAAAGGTTTCACAGAAGTATTTGAAGAATTAATACTAGGTAAATCGGTACAATGGTTAATCGATAACAAAAGATTAGCACCGTTTAAATATTATTCCGTTAATTTAATGGACTCAGATATTTTAACTCACAATAGCACAGGTGATTTTAACAACGATTCAATCACTAAGGCAATGCAGAAAACAATCTATGGTGATGCAGTTACAAACTATCAAAAGTTTGCAGATGGCAAGAAAACTATCATTTATACCCACAATGTTGAATCAAGCATCAATGTGGCGGAAAAATTTAAAGATAGTGGTTACAACGCATTGCAAGTTGATGGCAAAACACCTAAACAACAAAGAGAGTTAGCGATGGAAATGTTTCGAGAAGGTAAGGTAAACATATTAGTTAACGCTGAATTATATGGTGAAGGTGTAGATGTACCAGATTGTGAGTGCGTAATACTTCTTAGACCAACAGAATCATTAACATTGTTCATTCAACAAACAATGCGAGCTATGAGATACCAACCTAACAAACAAGCAATCATTATTGATCATGTTGGTAATTGGTATAGACATGGATTACCAAATAGCGAACACAATTGGCAAGAACATTTTGAAGGTGGCAAGAAAAATAAATCAAAAGACAATTCTGTGCCAATTAAAGAGTGTCCGGAATGTTTCGGTGTAGTTGAGTCTGCTTACACAGTTTGTCCTTACTGTGGGTGTGAGTTTCCGAAAGAAGAACAAGAGGGTTACGACTTAATTGAAAACGCTGAACTTGAAGAAGTAACTGAAGATAAAGTATTTCAGTTGAATTTAAAAACTGCCGAAGATTGTGAATCAGTTGAAGAATTATATCAATTAGCGAAAGAAAATGGATATAAACCTGGTTGGGCTTATGTTCAAGCAAAACGATTAGGAATGTTGGGGTGATGAAGAGTGGGGGCTAAAGGATATAACTGGAACAAAAGAAAAAAGAAGTGGGAAGCAAGTATTAGTGTTAACGGTAAAAGAATATATTTAGGTGCATATTTAGATGAAAAGGATGCTATCAAGGCAAGAAAAAAGGCTGAAACTAAATATGCTAAAGATATAGGATTGAGTAAAAGTAAATATAAAAATATCGATGGAGAAATATTCGGTGATTATCAAGTAATTGGTGACACGGGCAAAAGAACTGAAAATAGTAGAGAAGTAATTGTAATATGTAGAAATTTAAGGACAGGAAAAATATTTGAAACAATTGCAAGCAGACTTAGACTTGGCAGTGTTTCAGGTAAACAGTACAAAAAAACTCTAGAAAATAAAATAAGAAGTTATGAGAATTGTAACGGTGTAAATCTCGATAAACGAAGAAATAAATATAGAGCATATATAACTATTAATAACAAAACTAAGCACTTGGGTTATTTCGACAATGAACAAGACGCAATTATCGCAAGACAAAAAGCAGTAAACGAACAAATAAAAAAATTAGAAAAAGAAATGGAGCAAATATAAAATGACAAACTTTACTTTAAACATGGAAGATACTTTTGATGGTGGAATTCAAGATGGAACTTATGAAACAGTTATTACTAAATTCGAAGAAAATGCAACGCAATCAGGTACAGAATTTGCAGATGTACGATTAACAGTTAGAAATGATATCGACCAAAAATATAAAAATAATATTGTATTCCATCGTATTTGGAAAGCTAAAGCTACACAAAAATATGATATGCGTTTCTTTAATACGATTGGTGCAGCTGCTCAATTACAACAAGGCAAACAATATAATTCAATCGAAGAACTTTTCAAAGACTTCTTAGGCAAACCAGTAAGAGTCACAGTTAAAAATGAAAAATCAGAATACAACGGTAAAGAGTACGAAAACCTAAATGTTAAACGTTGGGAGAAAACAAAGTTCCCAGAAGTAGGACATCAATTTAAATCAGAAGATGGCGCTAATCCATTCGCTGGCAATGAACAAGAAGATGAAACTGACTATCCATTTTAATAATTAAGGAGGACTAACCTGTGTATGACAAAATACCATATGAACTAAAAGAATTAGATCATTGGTGCTGTTTCAAGATTGAAAAGGTTGATAATGGGCGTTTTACTAAACGTCCTTACAACCCTAATACAAATGAAATGGCAAAGTCCAATGATGAAACTACATGGGTGAGTTTTGAAGATGCGGCAAGCCAGTCACTTAATTATGATGGTATCGGTTTTTTCTTTAAAGCACCTTATGTAGGTATTGATTTAGATAAGGTTGAAAATGAAATAGAGCAATATCTCGAACAACCAGACACAGATAATATTATTGGAGAGTTTATCAATGTATTAGAAACTTACGCAGAAATTTCCCCGTCTGGTACAGGTATTCATTTAATAACCAAAGGTGAATTACCACCACGAGGACGTAGACGTGGCAATGTAGAAATTTATGATACTGGAAGATTCTTCACAATGACCGGTCAACACATTGGTGGATATAACGGTATAAGTGAAGATGAATATGGTCAATTGAATTTCTTACACAATAAATATATTGCTGGTCATGAAAAAGAAACTAAAAAATTAAACACGACTACTGGTTTTGGTAACGACTTATCAGTAGAAAACATTATCGATATAGCGAAGAAATCAAAAAACGGATTACGTTTTACAACTTTATATGAGGGCGATTGGTCACAGTTTTATGATTCTCAATCAGAAGCAGATATGGCACTCGCAAATGACCTAGCTTTTTGGACAGCAAGAGATCCACAGAAGATGGATGAAATATTCCGTAAGTCAAATTTATATCGTGATAAGTGGGATGAAGAACGTGGAGATTACACTTATGGTGATATGACAATCACACGTGCAATAGAGAGTTGTCAGAATGAATTCATTCCTGAATCAACAGATACAGACTTTCAAATATTTGTAATGGAAGAAGATGTTAAACCAGCTAAAAAGGATAAGCGTTATTCATATGATGATACAGGTAATGCTGAAAGACTCAAAGATTTGTTTGGAGAGAATATTCGTTTTAACTATACTTCTAACACATGGATGTATTACGACGGTAAACGTTGGAAATATGACGATACCGGACGAATGAAAATACTTGCAGATAAAGTTGTAGAAAATATGAAAAACGAAAAATTATTCCTAGCTGATGGTGTGGATCAAGAGGACATGGAAAAATATCGCTACAGACACTGGAAAGATTCACGAAATCATAACAAGAAAGTCAATATGATGAAAGAGTGTGAACACTTACTACCAGTAACGAATGAAACATTCGATAACGACTTTGATTTATTTAATGTACAGAATGGTTTTGTAGATTTAAAAGCTGGCAAGTTAAACGACCATGAACGTAAGAATTACTTTACTAAAATATCGAACGTAGAGTACACAGATAAAGCTGATTGTCCTAAATGGGATGAATTCCTTAACGATATATTCTTAGGCAATCATGAGCTTGTACGATTCATACAAAGAGCAGTAGGATACTCTCTCTCCGGACACACAAGTGAGCAAGTATTGTTTGTACTTTATGGTAACGGACGCAATGGTAAATCAGTTTTCTTAGACATTCTAAACGAAGTGTTTGGAAACTATTCAACTAACATTCAACCACAAGCAATTATGGCAAGTAAGAATCAATCAGACGCATCACCTGAAATTGCTAAGTTAGATGGTGCTAGATTAGTAACTACCACAGAACCTAACGAAGGTGAACGTTTCGATGAAGGATTGCTCAAACAATTAACTGGTGGAGACAGAGTATCTGCACGTAAGTTATATGAGAATGAATTTGAATTTACGCCACAATTTAAATTATGGATGGCAACTAACCATAAACCGTATGTACGTGGTAGAGACGAAGGGATATGGCGTAGATTTATTATCATACCTTTTGATAAACAAATACCACTACATGAAATTGATCGTAACTTAACTAAAAAATTAAAACGAGAACTACCAGCAATTATGCGATGGTGCGTAGATGGTTTCTTAGAATGGCAACGTATTGGATTATCTGAACCTGCAATCATTAAAGAGCAGAGAGATGAGTACCGCGTAGAAATGGATAGTATAGCAATGTTCGTTGAAGAATGCTGCGAAGTAAATCCATTACAAAAAATTAAAGCGTCTGAATTATTTAACGCTTATGACAATTGGGCTAAAGAAAATCATCAACATATTATGAGTAGTACAAAATTTGGTAGAGAAATGGCCAAGCGATATGAACGTAAAAAATATCAAGGTAATAGATTTTATTATGGAATAAATATTTCTAATGAAACTAAGCAAGAGCAAAATAAATTCTCATTAAATATTTAGGGGATAGTTGAAAGGATAGTTGGGGAAGGTTTGGAATGAAAACTGTCCCCTTGAATAAAGCCTATAGTATCAATACTTTAACTTGTATTTTTATTCTTAAAGGGATAGTAGGGATAGTTTTTCTAAAAGTATTTCTAATAAAAAATAAATAATTATATATATAAAGAAAAAGTTTTAGACAAAGTATCCCCTAAATGAAAAATAAGACTTGAACACTTGATATGACAACGTTTATAGAAATTTTAAACCTTCCCCTTAAACTGTCCCCCTTTTTGGAGGTAGTAATGAGCGAACAAGAAATTCAAAATCAAATCATATTAGCAGTTAATAAACGCGGTCATAGATTATGGCGAGCGAATGCTGGAAAAGTACAGACAAAAGATAACAGAATAATCAAACTATTTCCACGTGGCTTCCCCGACACAGTAGGTTTTCGTAAAACAGATGGCAAAATAATATTTATTGAAGTTAAAACAGATAAAGGTCGATTAAGACCAGAACAAGAGAAGTTTAGATCATTCATTGAAACACAACCCGTTTTGTATGGAGTAGCGAGAAGTGTGGAAGATGCAATCAAAATTATAGAAGGTGATAAGCATGAGTGAGGAAGTGGCAACAATCAGATACAACGTTTATGTAGAAAAGCGTGTGTACGTTAATCAGAACGAAGATGATAATACAGCAATTGAAAATCTACACAATCAGATGTGGACGAATAAAGATGAATACATGGACGCTAAACCACTAGAGTTTGAGGAACCGAAAATAATAAGTAGGGGATATTAGGAGGACGAGAAACATGAAATTATTTAAAAAGAAAAAACGTATCAATGCAGTGGTGGAATTTAACTTAGAGGAATTCAATGAATTAGTTAGTGATGCACATTCAACATTAGATCGCTTGGATAACAAAGTTAAAGAAACACGTAAATTAAGAAGTGACTTGCACAAACTATCTCATCAACTAGATAAGAAAATAAAACGTATTAATGAGTTTAAATTGAAATCAAAAATAAAGTATGTGGAGGATGAAAACAATGTTAACAATAACAGCTAATCGTATTGAATACGACATATTAGGCGACAACTTAAAAGCAGTAGAGAGAAATGGTATTAGCATACAAGGATTGAGAAACAGAATCCTAAGAGGTTGGTCATTGCATGATGCATGTCATATTCCTAAACGTACAGATAAAGCAGAATACGAAATGCTTAAAGGTGTAATGGCTTACGAATACGATAATACAGAAGCTAAAGAAAAGTACCAAGATGAACGATTGAGAAAAGAGAAACCACATTTGTTTAATGTACCACAGCAACACAGTAGGGGTAAGTGGTGCGAGTATTTGATGGAAAATGACGTGTTTGTAAAGGTGGCTAGATAGATGAAGATTAGAGATTTAGACTTAGATCAATACGTAATCGTGTATGACATTGGCAAGAGTGAACACAGTGAAGGTATGACGGTTGTAGGTCGTGTGGAAGAAATAGTGTTCAATGATGATAACGACAATGTAGCTACTATCAATTCATTAGGTAACTTATATGAAATCACAGACTTCAACGACTTTGAGGTGTGGGCGAAAGAGATAGAAAATAAGACGGAGCGTATGGGATTGAATAAACAACCCAACGACGTACAACAACGTAAGCGAAAGGAAGAAAATACAGCGTTGTTTAAAATTAAAGATTTAAAAGTCGGTTACAAAATTGAAATATTAGGCGACAGAATGACAGGTGAAGTTTCTAAAATATCGAGTAACGGTAAATCTGCTGAAATACAAGTGGATGATGGTGTGTATAGAGTTATCAATGATAACTATGATTTCACAATAATAGAATGGAATGCAGTACCAGAGTATGCAGAGGACACAGTCAACCACCCATCACATTATAACTACGGTGATATAGAGGTAATAGATTTTATAGAGCAGTTAACGAAACACTACAATCCCAACGTAGCTTATCATATTGGCAATGCTATTAAGTACCTTGCACGTAGTCCACATAAGAATGGTAAAGAGGATGTGGCTAAAGCTAGATGGTATATCGAGCGTGCATTTGAGAATTGGGATGTGAAGTAAGTGACACCTAACGACATACTACTAAAAAATTCCGACTTGATTGTTAAATCATTATTTCAAAGAGCTGATAGAACATATAAACAATTCTTGAAATATAGTAACACAAGTTATGAAGCAGAAGTTGGTACAAGTAGATACTGGAAAGCAGTGGCTGCTGCTGAACAGACGCAGAGAGAAATAAAAGGATTAATTGAACAACTTAAAGCAATGGATGAATATACACAGTGGAGTGAGAAGTTACACCAAGACAGATATAAATTTATTGAGAAGTACGACATTGTGATGGAGAAATATAAATTATCATGATTCTATCCGACACTATAAATATCAGATACAAATATAAAACTGGTGGGATGAACACTAAAGAAATGGCACAGTTGCTAAAGTATTATCGATTTCGCGGATTCTTGAAATCTATAAATTCACGCAGCTTCATAGTAGCAGTGTTGCCAGAGGATAAAGCACATAACAGGAAAGTAATGGAGGGGTTGAAATGCCGAGAATTTTAGATGCATGTTGTGGGTCAAGAATGTTTTGGTTTGATAAAGAAAACGACGATGTAACTTATATGGATAATCGTGAATTAGAGACAAATTTAAGCGATGGCCGAAAGTTAATTGTTGCACCAGATATAGTTGCAGATTTTAGGAATATGCCGTTTGAAGACGAATCATTTTATATGGTTGTGTTTGACCCACCTCATTTATTAAGAGGTGGAGATAATAGTTGGTTAGTACAAAAATATGGAAGACTAGACGAAAAATGGCCAGAAGATATTAAACAAGGTTTTGAAGAAAGTATGAGAGTTTTGAAAACAAATGGAACACTTATTTTTAAATGGAATGAAGATCAGTTGAAATTATCAGAGATACTTAAGTGTTTTAATCGCAAACCATTATTTGGTAATAAAAGAGCAAAAACACACTGGTTGGTATTTATGAAGTAATGGAGGGGCTTATTAATGAAAATAAAAACTAAGAAACAACTAAACTTACCACAGTTGATTGAGTGGGCGGCAGTTAATGATGTAAAGGTTAGAGTGTTTGAATCAAACCCAAATTTTGATGGAGTGACTTATAAGTTAGGCTTTAACAAAGCTGGAGATTTGTATTTTGACGAAGCATTATCACCTACATTACTTTTCACAGTAGAAGTAGAGGAAGAAATTACGGAAGATACAGTGATAGATGAAATGCTAACTATCTATAAAAATGGTGTAACTCATATAACTAACGATAAAAGCTTGAATTATTTAGATAAAACTAATTTAAAGTCTGCATACACAATGGGTGATGATTTAAGACTAATACTAATCTGGCGTGACGGAAAATTAATAAAGGAGTGATGGCGAGTGAGTCCAGAAGAAGGCAAAGAAGTTATCGTTGAATATAACAAAATCAAAACAGAACGCGACACACTAATCGATGATCTATCTTGGTATAAAGCAAAGGTTAGTAGGTTGGAACGGGAGAATAGATTTTTACTTTCAAGGAAAGATAATTTATTTGACGGTTGGAGAGATGAGAACAAAAGAAGTGTAGCATTTTCAAAAAGATTAGAGCAGTTGGAACGTGAGAATAGAAATTTAAAGAATGAAAACAAAGCGATACTTTCACAATCTAACAGTTACTTTGACGAGTGGCAGAACGAACAAACAACATCTAGAGGTTTACGTGAACAGTGTAAAGATTATGCTAAAGACGCGTCTAAATATTTACACTTAACCGAGCATATACGCTTGAAAGCAGAAAACAATCCGGGTGTAAGTCGCTATATAGATTTGGTTAACTATATTGATAAATTAGAGGGTGATTAGATGACGTACGAAAATAAAATAGCAATAGAAAGTTGTATTAAGAAAGTGCATAAAGAACAAGGAACTATAGAAAAAGCAGAATCAATTATTAATGAAATAGAAGAAGTGTATCGTAAAGCAAAAGCTTTTGATGAAATATTGGAATTGCATTCTCAACATATTGATACATCAAGTATATATGGAAGTGATTTGCCGTTATCTGCAAATAGATATGAATATTATGACGATGGATTGTTCGCTTACGAAATGTATACATTAATCAAAAATTATTTGGAGGGTGAGTAGATGAATCAACAAATAGCAAATGAAAATGTAAGAGATTTCTTATCAATAGCTAAACGACTCACCCCATATTTAACTGATTCATAATTTGAAACAGTGTTAAGGATATATGATATTGCATTAAATAGATTAGAAAGTGAGGACAAACAAAATGACTAAACTACAAATCAAACTACTAAGCAATAACGCAACGAAACCTAAACGTAATAATTTAGACGCTGGTTACGACATATACGCAGCAGAAACAGTGATACTTGAACCACAACAGAAAGCATTAATTTCTACTGATCTAGCAGTGAACATTCCTAAAGGTTATGTGGGATTACTAACTAGCAGAAGTGGTGTGAGTAGTAAGACACATCTTGTAGTTGAGACTGGGAAGATTGACGCAGGATTTCAAGGTCATATGAAGATTAATGTTAAGAATGATGAACAACAAACAAATGAGATAGGGCTACATTTTAACGGTATAGATGGTAAGCCTTTGGAAACTACAAATAATCATGTTTTCTTGAGAACGTACAAAATACAAAAAGGCGACCGACTAGCACAATTAGTCATCGTACCAATATGGACACCAGAGTTAGAACCAGTTAAGGAGTTTAGTAATGAAACAGCAAGAGGAGAAAAAGGATTCGGAAGTACAGGATACTAAAGACATACTTCAAAAAGTTAAGGAAGTGTTGAGGAAATGACACAGTATTTAATTAGAACACTAACAGATTCAACCGGTCACCCTTTCACTCATGTTACTAAAGCACGTGAGAATGAAACATTCACTGTGGTTGAAGCAGAGAGTAAGGAAGAGGCGTTGAAAAGATACAGATTTAACAAAGCTATTAATAATATAAATAAAGCATTTAAAAATAATAAATTACTGCAGGCTATAAGAAAGGACAGTGAGTAATTTGGAGATAGGTAAATACTATTACGTTGTGGTTAACAATGAGCACAGAATGTTTAATGAAGTAGTAAAAATGTATGGTGATACTCATGCGGAAACGATTGTAACAACTACACTAGACACTGAAAGAGCTAGATTGTTTGATACTTACAAAGACGCTAAAGAGTTAGCTGATATGTATGAGTTCGAGGTCAAGAAGATTAGAACGGACATTTTAGGATTGGGGAGTCGATGATATGACTAAATACATGCCAAAGAAACCTATGATGCTTGGTTTTGATGAAGGAGCAATGCCAGGTGATGTGTTTGAAATTAAGAAATTAAAGCATCCAGTTGTTATGGGAGGAAAGAAACATAAATATATTGAAGTGAATACACAATACTTCATGAGTAAGAAATTCATTAAAGATAACTTCACCAAAGGCACATACAAATCTGAAACGCCTAAACGTATACTTAAAACACTACTAATCATTACCCTATACGAACTAAGCAAATACGTTACGAATGAAATACTAATTAAACTATCTGCGAATGACGAGATAGATACACCATGTGATTACGATAAGGATGTGAAGTGATGTACTGGATTATAGCAACTATTCTTCTAGGCACTATCGCAATCGTTTCACTTATATATAACGCAATCAAAGATTCTAAGATAGATGCATTGGAATATGAAGTATCGTACTTGTTAGATATTATCTTCAATGATCATGGCGATGTTGTATTGAGGTTGAAGGAAAACGAATTAACGGATGAAGATATTAGAGAAATCAAAGACGCATGGGATAAACGTATTAAATAACTGGGAGGTAACATATGTACACACCAAGTGAAGTGAAACAATTAATAACCGATTATCATTGGATGCGACGACTCATTGACCATCAAGTGTATGAATATGATAGTACCTCTATAGGCCAATATGGTATAGAGTCAGCTATGCCTAAAGCTCAGGGTGGCACAGGTGATAAGGTATTAGTCAGAGTGATTCGTAATGATAAGGATAGACGCAAGACGCAAGAGCTTATTGAGAAGGTAGCATTCATTGATGAGTATGAGCATAACATAACCAATGATAAGAACTACCACATACTACAGTTACTTAAGCAGGGTGAGAGTATTACTGGTATCGAAGTATTGATGCGTATAAGTAGGAAAAATGTTTATACCCGTATCAATGAGATAGTGAATGTTTATATGGAGGCACAATAACAGGGTACAGATTACACACTTTACACAGTTTACACACTATTATTATTATACTTGTTTATTTTATATAATTGACCTACGAGGTAAAACTCTTAGTTGTTATTAAATAGTATTACTATATTATATCGAGGACACACATTGTGTGTTCTCTTTTTTATTGTTCTCACAACATAAGCTCAAACATTATATATTAATAACTTATATGAATGTGATAAACAATGTTTAATCTAATCAACAAACTTAAAAGGTTTAATCAGTTTAAGAGATTGATATAAACAAACAATTATATATTAAGTTGATTAGAACAATTGATCATTAACATTAATGATTGATTCAATGAAGTTAAGACAAAGAGAAATGTTTTATCTTTTCGTCAAAGTTATCTTTGTCTTTTCTTTTTTATTTAACAAACTAAATTAATTATTAATAAATATAATTATAAATATAAATGAAAGAAGTTGATTCATTTGTCTTTCATAGAACCAAAGGTTCGTATTGGCAACAAGACGTTGACACAAGACCAATTGCACGAGGAACGCAAACGGAACAGTAAGAGGTACAATGCAAGCGTTCGTTATGGTAAGGATACCAAGTATACAGAGTTCTACCAATCGTCTGCATGGCGTTCTAAACGTAAGAGAGTGCTATTGCGTGATAAGTACTTGTGCCAAGAGTGTTTAAAGCAAGGTATTGTGAATGATAAACGTCTGATGGTACATCATATTGTTGAGTTGAAAGATGATTGGAAACGTAGGTTGGATATGAATAACCTGGTCACTGTGTGTACGGCATGTCATAACCGGATAGATCATACGCCTAGACGTAAACCGGAAGTATGAGTATAGAAAAAGGGGGGGGTCGTTTTGACCGCCACTTAAATATATTTTTTAATTAATCGCTCGATACTCAAACGTAACCAAATTCTAGAAACTAAAAATCGAAATCATGCCTTTTTAGGCAATTGGAGGTGTAAGAATGGCTAGACCAAGAAAATTAAATGCTGCAAAAGTAGGAAATCACAACAAAGAAGAATTAGAACAATCAGAAATGAGAGAAAACAGCCTAGAACAATTCAAGAAAATAGATGTTGAAAACATTCCTGATGATCTAACAGAAAATGGTAAAAAAGAATGGTTACGTGTTGTGCCTTTATTACAACAATTGCCTATTGCAGAGTTAGATTACGACAGAATTAAGCGATATTGTCAACTTGTGGCACTAACTGACGACGCTTATAAGCACATTATGACTTATGGAACGATAAATGATGAAGGTACGAAACGCACGCCACAATATTTTAACTATATGGACGGTTTGAAAGAGTTAAAAACGTTGTGTGGATCGTTAGGAATGACAATTGATTCACGTATGAAGTTGGTCGTCCCTACAGAAAGCGAGAAAAAGCAATCTGTGTATGACATGTTTGGTGTTGATGACGATGACTAGCGTAAAACTATCTAAAGAGTACGAAAGTTTATTAGATGTACCCGATGATTACAAAGACGATGCGTATAAATACTGTGTCATGGTATTATCCGGTACATTCATCACATGTAAAGACACTAGACTAGCGTGTGTGCGTCATTTAAAAGACATCAAGCGAAGCATCACAGATGATGACTTTCCTTATGTGTACAAGCCTAAGCGTGCTAAGAAGGTTATTAAATTTATGGAATCGTTACCAGATACTAAAGGACAGTTTCATAAATTAGCATTGTTTCAAAAGTTTATTGTAGCTAATGTACGTGGTTGGTTTACAGATGATGATTATTTACGATATAAAAAAGCATTTATATCATTAGCAAGAAAAGGGGGAAAATCACTTTTAGTATCAGGGCTTGTCCTTTATTCGTTTTTATTCGATAACGAGCCAAAAGAAGGTAGACAATTATTCACTGCTGCAAACGACAAGAAACAAGCAAGTATCGTATTCAATATGGTAGCAAAACAATTAATGTACTTTGTATCACAAGTTCCTGAGATTAAAAAAGATGTAAAAAAAGTTCGTGAGTTGCTTCAAAACTTAAAAGACGGCTCATATGTTATGCCTCTCTCTCGTGATACAGGGGCAGTTGATGGTTTTGAGCCGTTCTTAGCAGTTATCGATGAATATCATGCAGCAAAGACTAATGAAATGATTGAGTTAATCCAATCTGGTCAAGGTAACTTACTGCAATCATTGATATTTATTATCTCTACTGCTGGTTTTAACTTAAACGCACCAATGTATACAGATGAATGGCCGTATGCTAAAGAAGTTTTAGATGAAACTTACACAGATGATGAGTATTTCGCAATTATTTTTGAGCAAGACAGTGAAGAAGAATGGCAAGATTCATCATTGTGGGCAAAATCTAATCCATTAATTAATGAATCAGATGAATTAAAAGAACAAATCGAAACGTTCTTACAAAAACGTGTTGATGAAGCGGTACAGAAAGGCACAATGTTTAAGGTTTTAGTAAAAAATTTTAATTACTGGATGCAAGCAAGTGAAGAAAGTTACTTAAACTTTGAAGATTGGAAGAAAAATGAAACTGATTTCGATATAAAAGGTACTAAAACGTATGTTGGACTCGATTTATCTCGTGCTGATGACTTAACTGCCGTATCATTCATTCATTTGGATGAAACGAATAAGCAGTATTACATTACTTCTCACTCTTTTGTGGCTACTAAAGGTGGATTACAAGCAAAAATCGAACGTGATCTTATAGATTATCGACAAATTGAAAAAGAAGGTTATTGCACGATATCGAATTTACGCACAGGACTTATTAATCCGGTACAAGTATTAGATTATATTGAGAATTACGTAAAAGATAACAAGCTAGATGTACAAGCTATCTGTTACGACCCTTACGCTATTCACACTTACTTGCCTGAGATTGAAAAACGTAACTGGCGTTTTGAATTAATCGAAATAAGACAGGGCCAACAAACATTATCTAATCCTAATATTGATTTCAGATTCAAAGTTATAAACGAAGAAATTAAACATCATAAAAACCCATTGCTCGACATAGCAGTAAAAAATGCAGTAGCAAAAAATGTTAACGATGCCGTGATGATTGAAAAGAAAATGAACAGAGAAAAAATTGACCCACTTATGGCAACTATATTTGCATATGTTATTGCAAGTGAGCATGTGTGGGAGAAAAAACGTGCGTTACCAGTATTCATTTAAGGGGGATAAATAATGGAAGAATATATGAAAGTATTTATTGACGAAAGTAAAGGTATTGTTTTATTGGGATATGATTCAAATGTATATGAAGATGAAATTTTAGAGGATATTCGTGAAGGATTTAAAAAAGCATATGGTTATGAGGTTCTGTTGTTACCTAACGCTACAGTATCAATTATTTAACACTTATTCTAACTCATTTTAAGGGGGTGTATGCGTGAAGTTAACGAAAGATATATTAGTTATCCTAATTGTACTTATAGGCGTTGTATCAATCGCTTATGGTGCTTATTTAGCTTGGCAACCTCTTGGTTTTATTATAGGAGGCATATTGTTAACTGGATTAGCGATGACAATTGACGAGCCTTTCAAGAAGGGAGGTGGCTAACCACCCAAACCTTTTTCAATAAGTTCTCTAATTGCTTGTGATCTATTCTTTATTCGATTTTCAAATTGATAATTTTCTATTTCTTTCAACAATTCTTTAGAAAGTGTTAAAAGAACTTGTGAATTTAATTCTTTATCTACTGACATTTTTATCACTCCTTTAAAAACATTATAAAGTTATATAACTTATATAGCAACAGGCAAAGTTATATGATACAATAGTTATATAAGTTATATAACCTAAGGAGGTGATAATATGTTAGCTAAAAAGATAAGGATAAAACCATCAAAAGAACAAACAAAAAAACTTTTTGAATCATCGGGTGTATCGCGTTGGGCTTATAACTGGACGTTGGCACAACAAGAAGAAAATTATAAGAAAGGCAATAAATTCATTCAAGATAGTGTTTTGAGAAAAGAAATTACTAAAATGAAAAAGACAAAAGATTATTTTTGGTTAAATGAAGTTAGTAATGATATTCCTAAACAAGCAATAAAGGACGCTTGTAAAGCGTATAAAGATTTTTTTAAAGGGAAATTCAAAAAGCCTAAATTTAAATCTAAAAAATTAACGAAACCAAGTTTTTATAACGACACAAGCAAACTTAAATTGAGAGAAAAAGAAGTTTTTATTTTAAAGGTAGGATGGATAAAAACGTCAGAAAAAATGCCTTTGAATGTTAAAGTTTACAATCCAAGGATTACCTTTGACGGTAAATATTGGTATATAAGTTTATCGTACCAGCCCAACAAGATTACAGAGAAGTTAAGTGATGATTCGATAGGGATCGATTTAGGGATAAAAGAATTGGCGATTGTATCTGATGGTACAATTTACAAAAATATAAACAAAAGCAAGGTTGTTAAATCAAAGAAAAAGAGATTGCGTAGGTTACAACGCAACGTATCTAAAAAATACGAATTTAATAAGAAGGGAGGTAACTACACCAAAACGAGTAACATCATTAAGATGGAAAGAAAGATACGTTTATTACAACGATCATTATCCAATATTAGAATAAATCATTTACATCAAACTACAACTTCTATAGTGAAAACCAAGCCAAAAAGAATTGTAGTAGAAGATTTAAATATAAAAGGGATGATGAAAAACAAAAAATTAGCTAAACATATTTCAGAACAAAAATTTTATGAGTTTAAAAGACAGTTAGGTTACAAATGCGAACTCATAGGGATTGAACTTGTTCACGCAGATAGATTTTTCCCTTCTAGTAAAACTTGTTCAAACTGTGGGAATGTAAAGAAAGACTTGAAATTGTCTGATAGAGTATATTCTTGCGAATGCGGGTTTACCATAGACAGAGATATGAATGCTGCTTTAAATTTAGCTAATTACGGATTAATCGATTAATCACTTTGAAGATTACGATTAATGTGTAGGGTTCGTTGTACCCGAATTCACGCCTTGGGAGTGTTACACCAACCATAGTAGCAAAAAAGAAGTAACCTATTTAGGTGAATTTGCGAAATGGGACACGATGAAAAAGGAAATAAACAGATTTCATTTTAATGAGTTTTGGCAACGGTGGAAATAGATAATGGGAGTATTTAATTTTAATGGTTTCAAACGTAGTAACAACGTATCAGTTGATAAAAATACATTGCGAATGCTCACAGAAGTCAATGGTGTAGGTGGGATAACGTGGTCTGGTTTACAATCACTAAAAAATAGTGACGTGTTTACGGCTATCGATATTATATCTAAAGACATTGCATCAACAAGTATTAAATTTAATGATCATGACAGTTATTTAGATGCTGATAAGAAGATACTTAAACTTTTGAATAAGCGACCTAATCCATATTTAGATGCATGGCACTTTAAATACATTATAGTGGCTAACATGCTTTTAAATGGTAACTCATACATTGAGATTGTACGTGATGATAAAGGCGAGCCTATTGAGTTATACCACATGCAGAATAGTGCAACATCTATCCAACAAGTAGATGACCACATTAAATATCATTACATTGATGAATTAGATGGTCACGTTCAGTTAGATGTGGAAGATGTATTACATTTTCGTATGTTCTCACTTGATGGTTTCAATGGTTATAGCCCTCTCTACTCTCTAATGAATGAGATAGGTATCTCAATGGGTAGTAAACGATTCTTAGATGACTTCTTTAAAAACGGTGGTACATCCACATCAATATTAACCTATGAAGAAGGTCGTTTCGACGATGAAGAATTAGCAGCAATGAAACGTAACTTTGCAGATAGTCAGTTGAGTAACAATGGTGGCTTTATCGCACTGGATGACACAATGAAATTTGAACGTCTGCAAGTACCTACTGAAGTGTTGAACTTTTTAAATAGTTATAAGTTTAGTACACAACAGGTTGCTAAAGCTTTTGGACTGCCAATGAGTAAGTTGGGTATCGAAACAGTTAATACATCACTTAAAGATTCCGGTATTGAGTATTACAGAAACACTTTATATCCAATCTTTTCAATGATGAACGCTGAAATCGAAGAAAAGTTATTTGTACAAGCGCCATACGAAGTCACACTTGATTATGACGTATCACGATTAATTGATAGTGATCCACAAATTAAATTGGAACGTGTAACGCAATTGTTCCAAAAGAAAATAATTACGCTTAATGAAGCAAGAGCAGAGTTTGGTAAAGACCCAGTTGAAGGTGGTGATAAACCACTTGCTGACTTGAACAGTATTTACTTAGAAGATTTGGCAGCATATCAAAACAGTAAGGTTCAGAAGAATATCGATTCCCTACAAAAAGGGGGTGAACCGAGTGGCGAACAGTCAGATTGATACAGGACAACAAGAAATGGTTGTGGAAGGTTATGCAATTATATTTGATACATTGAGCGACGACTTAGGAGGGTTTAAAGAAATAATTAATCCGAATGCACTAAGCGAAGTAGATATATCAGATGTTAAGTGCTTAATCAATCATGATTTCAATCAAGTTGTAGGACGTACACAAGCCAAGACACTAGAACTCACACTAGACAGTAAGGGTTTGTACTTTAAATGTTACTTACCTAACACATCATACGCTAAAGATATTTACGAAAATATCAAAGCCGGTAACGTTAATCAGTGTAGTTTCTTTTTTACACTACCACCAAACGATGATACTGCTAGAACGTGGTCAAGAATAGATGGCGAGTATGTACAAACTATCAACAAAATTGATGAACTGATTGAAGTAAGTATTGTAACGATACCAGCATATCAAGAAACAACGGTTGCAGTTGGCCAAAGAGCTAAAGGGTTAGACAAATTTAAACAACTGGAAAAAATGAAAATTGAGTTTGAATTGGAAGGCTTACGAATTGATTCGTAGGCTATTTTTTATGCCAATTTTCAACAAATTAATAAGGAGGCAATACATTTATGGCTACTTTACAGGAACAAGCGAAGTCGATTAATGACTTAATTGACCAAGCACAAAAAGCCGTTAACAACGGTGATGTAGAAACTGCTCGTAAGTTAAAGGAAGAAATTCAACAAGCTAAAGATACTTATAACGAGCAAAAAGAGATTGTTGATTCTGTATCTGCTGAAGAAAAAATCAGTGGCGATTCTGAGGCGTCGAAAGACAAAACAGAAACAGAAGAAAAAAACGACAAACCGGAAGCTGAAACTGTGCCTGAAAAAGATACAGAAGCTAAACAGGAAGGCGACAAAGAACCTAAAGCAGATGAGAAAGAGCAACCGGTAGAAAAACCGGAAGCGCCAATTGAAGAAAAAACACCGGAAGAATTAGAAGAAGAAAAGAAAAAGAAACTAGGGGGCAAACGTTCTATGGCGAGACAAATTTTAGAAAATAAAGAGAATCAACTATCAGATGAAGCGAAAGGTTTCGTTGAGTACCTAAAATCAAAAGGTGCTAAACGTGACAATGTTAAATCGGTAGATGCACAACCAATCATTCCGGAAGATATTAAATACCAACCAGAAGAATTACCCGAAACATTCGTTGACTTGAAAAAATTCGTTAACGTACAACCAGTAACAACTGCTGCTGGATCACACCCAATTTTAAACCCAGCACAAGAAACAATGGTTAGTGTGGAAGAATTAGAGAAAAACCCAGAGCTTGCTAAACCAAAATTCACTGACATTGACTACAAAGTTAAGACTTATCGTGGGCAAATTCCAGTGTCTCAAGAATCATTAGACGATTCAGAAGCTAATTTAGCAAACATTGTTGCACAAAATAATGCACGCCAAGCGGTTAACACAACTAACAAATACATTGCAGATGTAATGAAATCATTCGAAGCGGTTAATACAGCTGATTTAGATGATATTAAACAAATCATCAACGTAGAAATCGACCCAGCTTACAACCTTTCATTAGTTGTATCTCAATCATTCTATCAAGCATTAGATACTTTGAAAGATAAAAACGGACAATACCTATTAAAACAAGATATTACTAGCCCAACAGGCACAGTATTATTTGGTCGTCCAGTATTTATCATCAAAGATGAATTGTTTGGTAACAAAGGCGATAAAAAAGCATTTATTGGAGACTTAAAATACGCAGTATTCTTTGCAGACCGTAAACAAGCTTCTGTTAAATGGGTTGAAAATGAAATCTACGGTCAAATCTTAGCAGCTTATATGCGTTTTGACGTTAAAAAAGGTGTAGAAGAAGCAGGTCGTTTCTTAACTTACACAGGTACTGCAGGTGACTTAGGCACAGGTTCAGAGCCACAAGCATAATAGGAGGGTAATAAATGGCTAAATTCAAAGTATTACAACCTTATCGTGATAAACAGTTAGACAAAAAACTAAAGAAAAATGACGAGGTAGAAATGACTGTCAAACGTGCTGACGAAGTTGAAAAAACTTTATCAGATAACGGTTTTGATGGTCCTTTTTTAGAACGTACAGATAAGAAGTAGGTGATACATGTGTATGAACTTACTATAGAGAACATTAAAAATGCTATACGTGTAGACCATGATTTTGATGATAACGAAATACAACACTTATACTTGCCAGCTGCTAAACGGCAAGTTAAAGGTGCAGTATCCAATGACGAAGGCTTTTACACATCTAACGATGAAGTGAATAGCCTTTTTAATTTGGCTGTTATTAACCATGTAGCACATCACTATGAAAATCGTTCTACTACAACGCAATTTGAGAAAGTCGAAATCCCTCAATCATCACTTGCGTTAATTCAAGCGTTAAGGGGTGAGTATGCAAAATGGAAATCGGCAAACTCAAACAAAGAATAAAGATATATAAAGTCGAGAACACAATCAATGATGAAGGTGGGTACGAAGAAACGCCTACTACTATCGCTACTCCGTTTTGTGAAGTGTCAAAAACTACTATTAAAGAATTTAGAAACGAGGACTTAGACACAAGACGTGAAACGATAGTATTCATCATTCGTTATCGACAACAAGCAGATATACATTCGGGATTACTTGTGGACTTTAAAGGCAAGCAATATGAAATCAAAACTATTGAAACGGACTTCCAAGACATGGAACGCCAACAATTGAAATGTGAGGTGGTTGAATGACGAAACGTAGGGATTCTGATAAAGATATTTCAGACAAGCTTAATAAGTTGATATGGCAAAGTGAGAAACAAGCGAAAAGAGCTGTTACAAATGCTTCTAAAACATATGAAGGTATTTTGAAAATAAATACACCAATATCTCATAAACAAACACACTCAGATCATGCGAGAGATGTAACTAAGATATCTAACTTCCAAAGGGATGAAACTTATCCTAAAAAAGAAGTTGGTTATCAAATGGGTAAATCTCGACAAGAGTCTGGTTGGTATATCCACTTCCCAGATGTTGGTACAAAAGTTAGAGGTACAGTTGGCCAACCACCACAACATTTTTTACGTAAATCTCACGAACAAGCTAAGGGTCCAATACTAGCAATTTATCGTCAGGCTATGGAAAAGGTATTCGACGTTGACTAGGCACCCTATCGTGCGTATGTGGGACATATTACGTAAAGATGAACGGTTGGTATCAATGATGAATGAAGTCCGTAAAACAAGCTCTAAACAGCCTTTAATATATACATTTGAAATACCCGAAACGTATCAAAAAACAGAAGAAGCACCATTCATGCGCTTAACAGAAATCATGAATGGCAATGCGTTAGAAAACGATGGTGGCAGTAGTCATTATCGTTATTTATTTGCCGTTGAAACCTTTGGTAAATCAATCAACGATGTTCATTCAATAAATGAGCGTGTGGTTGAAGTTATCGAAAGTATCAACGGTATTTGTTTTGAAAGAGAACTTAGCAAGGATGAAGATTTCAAACTTTATAACCAAATGTTGAGTTTTAACATCATTTTAACTAAAAAGGAGCAATAAACTATGGCAGATAAAAAAGTAGCAATTACATGTGAAGGTTTTAAAATTCGTAAACAAGAAGGCAACGGATTTGAAGCGGGCGAATTAAAAGACGTACCAGGATTACAAGAAATCGAATTAGAATTAGAACAAGGTAACGAACCAGTATACGCTGACGGTGTTAAAAAATTATCTCTATTCAGTGGTATCACTGGTGCGACATTAACAGCTAACTTAATGGAACTTACAAAAGAAGAACGTAACGAAATCTTAGGTGTTAAAAATGAAAAAGGTATCGAATTGTACACATCTGATCTAGTACCTCCATACGTTAGTGCAACTTGGAAATATCGTTGTAACGATGGTTCTTTCATCTACTACGGTTTAACTCGTGGTAATTTCAATATTCCTGGTACAAGTGCTTCTACTATGGAAGATTCACCAGAACAACAAGACCAAATTGAAATGGAAGGTTCCTTCATGCAACGTGAAGAAGATAAATTAGTATTTGCTCGTATTCACAGTGCAGACCCAGAGTTTGACGAACAAGAATTTTACAAAGCGATTCATGGTGAAGTGACGACTACACCAACTGAACCTACTGAAGAACCAGCAGCATAAATTAAATTAAGGCGACCTTAACGGGTCGTCTATTTTTGTATACAAAAATAACTTATAAGGAGTCTATATAAATATGGCTAAAGTAACTTTAAAAATTGATGGTAAGAACAAGCAATTTGTGAAAGATAAATTAAATTTAGGTGCAATGAAAGCTCAAGCAGAATTTGAAGAAAAATTGCAAGGTGGATTCAGTTTCATGAATGAAATGCAATTTTTATATCGTAAACACCGTAAAGTTTTAAACGAACAAGAGAAATTAGAGAGTAAATTAGCAGAAGTTGAAACGGACGAAGAACGTGAAGAATTATTCCAAAAAATCGAAGATATTGAAGCAACAGAAGAATATAAAGCGTTCGAATCAGAAGCAGATGAATTACGCGAGAGAGCAGAAAAAGAATCATCATTAGAATCATTTGAAGTGTATGACTCATTCGCTAGCTTACTTGTGAAAGTTTTCGATGAAAAATTCACTGTAGATCAAGTGTTTGATGGATTAGAAGTTGAAAACTCACTACCTGAAACTTATAGCAAAATCTTCGCTAGTAACGATACGGGAAAGCAGACGAAAAAAGCGAGTACAACGAAGGCAAAACAGCCAGCAAAGTCTTAGAAGATATACATGAAGTCTATCGTCACTTTATGGAGGATGCACAATATAAACCTCATGAAGTTGACCAAATAGTAATGGAGGACTTCAATAAGATTTTTGCTACTAAGAAACGTAAGAAAAAAGCATCTAAAGTTGCTAAGTCTGGTGCATTAAGCCCAGAACAAATGATGGCGATGCTATAAAAAGGTGGTGAGAGAATGGCAGATTTTAATCTGACAGCAGAAGTTGGTTTTGATGTTGACCCACTAAAAGCATCCAAAACCACTATTGAACGTAACTTAAAAGCAATAAATAAATCTTTACGTAATCAACGTAAGGAATTCAAACAGAATGAAGTTAGTGCAGAAGCATTAGCTAAGCAAGAGACTGATTTAGGTCGTGCTGTTAAATTACAAGAAGGTTTATTAAAACAACGTAACAAGACTTTAAACGACATGCAACGACAAATGAAAGAAAGCAATAATGTAACTGATGAACAGAAGTTAAAGTTACAAAACGCTAGTCGAGCAGTACAACAAGCAGAGAATCAACTCAACAATTATGAAAATGAACTAAAGCAAACACAAACGCAACAAAAATTACTAGGTCGTACAACTGACCAAGTTAAAAATAGTTTAGGTCAATTGCGTAACGAAGCAAAGTTGACTGAAATGCGATTTAAACAATCTGAGAAAAGTGTTAGCGGTTATAAAAACAGGCTGGCTGAATTAAGTCATACTATGCAAAAACAAAAAGCACATACTGATTTACTTAAAGGTAATTTAAGAGAATTAGAACGCGCTCAACAAGGTAATAGTCGAGAGGCTAAAGGATTACGCAACGATCTAATCAAAGAAGCTATAGCGTTTCAAATATTGCAAGGTAGAATTGATGAAACAACAGATGAGTTAAAAGCTTACCAACGCCAACAAAGATTAATGGGAAGAGCAACTAACGCATGGGTTGGAGCTCGTGAACAAATGGACCGTATCGCTACAACTTTACGTAGTTTAGGAGAGCTTACGCAAGGTGTAGTTGGCGGCGTTATGACCACACACTTTTCTGCACTCGTACCTATTTTAGGGTCAGTCGTTAGTTTGGGTGCTGGATTAGGTGGCATGCTAACTGCAGCTGCTGGTGGCGCTATCGGTATGGGTGGTGCATTCGGTATTGCTGGTGTAGCAGTTAAAGCATTTGCAGGTCAAGCGACATACGCACTCAAAATGTTAGAAGATGGCCAATTAAGAGTAACTAAAGAAGTTTCTGCATATCAAACAGCTTTAAGTGGCCTTAAAACATCATTGGAAGGTTTAATAGCACAAAATCAAGCGGCGATATTCAATACTATGACAAACGGCATTAACACTGCTAAATATGCTTTAACCACACTCAACCCATTCCTTACTAAGACTGCAACCCAAATAGAAATTGCAAGTGGTAAGATGCTCAATTGGGCAAAGACTTCATCAGTTGCTAAACGTTCATTTGATATTTTAAACACACAAGGTCCTAAGATATTCCAACACTTACTTAACGCTACACAAAGTTTTGTAAATGGTTCTGCAGCAATGTTTAATAAATTAAGTCCTTTATATACATGGGCTGCAAAAGGTTTCGCTGATATGGCTAGGAGTTTTGACAACTGGGCTAATTCAGTACAAGGATCTAAAGCGATAAATGGTTTTATTGAATATACGAAAGCTAACTTACCTATTGTAGGTAACATATTTGGAAATATATTTAAAGGGATTATCAGTTTGTTCCAAGCGTTCAGTGGTCATTCTCACAACGTACTGTTAGGTATACAAGATGTGACTAAAGGGTTTGCAGAATGGTCAGAAGGATTGAAAAAGTCTGATGGTTTCCAACAGTTTGTACAATACCTAGAAACAAATGGTCCGAAAGTATGGTCGTTAATTAAAAATATTACTGGCACATTATGGGGGTTAGTCAAAGGTATGGCGCCTGTAGGTGCAGCAGTATTAAGTATGAGTAACGCTTTCTTTAAGTGGACGAACACAATGACAAATGCACATCCAATGATTGGCAAAATAATTGGTTTATTAACTGCCTTTGGTGGCGTAGCATTATTAGCTGCTAAGCCAATACTTCTATTAAGAGGTGCTTTATTAGGTGCTACTGGTGCTACAACGTTATTTGGCAATGCCGGTGCGTTAGCAGCAGTTAAAACTAAAATTGCAACCGCAGCAATGCTTGTGTGGACTACAGTTTCTAAAGGTGCAGCATTAGCAACTCGTGGCTTAGGATTAGCGATAAGATTCATGACTGGTCCAATAGGTTGGGTTATTACTATTGTCGGATTATTAGTTGCAGGCATTATGCACTTGTGGAAAACAAATGAAACGTTTCGTAATAATGTTATAACTATTTGGAATTCTATTAAATCAGCAGCTATAGCAGTATTCGGTTTCCTTAAACCTTATATTGTCGGAATATGGAATGGTATCAAAGTAGCGACTAGCATAGTGTGGAACGCTATCAAAGCTACTGCAATTACAGTTTGGAATGGTATTAAGTTTGCAGTACAAAATCCAATTCAAGCATTGAGGATTATTCTATCAGGAATTTGGAACGCCATAAAAGCAGCAGCTATTTGGATATGGAACGCTTTGAAAACTGGAGTAGTAAACATAGTTAAGGCTTTAGTCAACGGTGTAAAATGGTACATTACTACTGTAAAGATTGTCATATCAACGGTTTTCAATGCAGCCAAAGCAATAGCCATTAGAATATGGACAACAATTAAGAATACAGTCGTAAATTTAGCCAAAGGACTATGGAACGGGGTAAAAAATGCGTTTAATTGGTTAAAAAATAGTGTTGTATCTATTTTCACTTCTGTTAAGAATTTTGCTATAAAAGTGTGGACAACTATTAAAAATAGTGTGGTTTCAAAAGCAAAAGCACTTTGGACTGGCGTTAAAAACATATTTAATTGGTTGAAAAATAGCGTTATATCAATATTTAATTCAGTTAAAAACTTCGCAATAAAAGTTTGGACGACAATTAAGAATACAGTCGTTTCGAGAGCCAAAAGTTTGTGGACTGGTGTTAAAAACGCATTCACATGGCTCAAAAATAGCGTCGTATCAATATTTAACAACGTAAAAAACTTCGCTATCAAAGTATGGACAACTATTAAAAATGCTGTAGTTTCAAGAGCTAAGTCATTATGGACTGGCGTTAAGAACATGTTTACTTATCTTAAAAATAGCGTTGTATCAATATTTAACAATGTGAAGAACTTTGCTATCAAAGTATGGACAACTATAAAAAACACGGTAGTTTCACGTGCAAAATCACTGTGGAACGGTGTTAAGAGTATGTTCACAAACCTATGGAATAGTGTTAAGTCCATATTCACAAAATTAAAAAATTGGGTTGTAGATACATGGACGAAAATTAAAAATAAAGTCGTTGGTTTTGCTAAAAGTTTATGGAATGGTGTGAAAAATCATTTCAACGGACTAAAAACTGACGCTACTAATATTTTTAATAAAGTTAAAGATATGGCGATTAATAAATGGGACGCTATCAAAGGTAAAATTGTAGGATTTGCTACCACAATCAAAGATAAAGTAACCGGCGCGTTCGGTAAAATGCGTGATACTTTGGAAGGTATCATCGACAAAATTAAAGGTTTCATATCTGACATGGTTGATAAAGTCAAAGGTGGTCTGAACAAACTTATTGATGGTGTAAACTGGGTTGGTGGAAAACTTGGTATGGATAAGCTGCCTAAGATTAAGCTACACACCGGTACTGAACACACTAACACTACTACTAATGTGGTTAAGAATGGAAAAATTGCTCGTGACACTTTCGCTACTGTAGGCGACAAAGGCAAAGGTAATGGTCCTAATGGATTCAGACACGAAGCTATACGTTACCCTAATGGTAAAATGGCAATTACACCTAACAAAGATACTACAACGTTTTTACCACAAGGATCATCAGTAATGAATGGCGCTCAAACTCATGCTATGTTGAGTGCGAATAATCCTACGTTTTCTAAAGGTACTTTGCCTAGATTTGCGAGTGGTACAGGTGGAATGTTCGATATCTTAGGTAACGGAAAAAAACCTAAGAAGAAAAAACATGAAAATCATAACGATGCTGTTAGTGAAAAACTAGGAGATTTATGGGGAGGTACTAAAAAAGCATCAGGTGCAATAGTTGAAGGTGGTAAAAAAGCTGTTAGTGCAACACTTGGTGCAGCAGCTAAAGGTAAAGACTGGTTAAAAGATAAAGTCGGAGATGTAATGGACTGGATAGAAAAACCTGGTAAGTTACTTAATAAAATATTAGACGGCTTTGGCATTAACATGGAAGGATTCGGAATACCTAAAGCTGCATCATTACCATTTGACATGATGAAAGGTATGTTCGGGAAACTTAAAAAAGCTGCTACTGATACATTCAAAAAATGGATGGAAGAACAAGGCGGTGATGGTGGTTATATCAAATATCTTGATAATATCACTACACCATATAGTCCAAACGGTCCTCCTCCAGGATATGCATTTAGTTGGCCACATCCTGGTATTGACTTACCTTATATAAATGAGCCAGTACACTCTACTATTAGCGGTAAAGCCTACAATAAAACAATGCCTGGTGGATTTGGTAAATATGTACAAGTCAAAGGCGGAGCACTAGACGTTTTCTATGGTCACTTATCTAAGTGGCTACTTAAAAACGGACAAAGCGTTAAACCAGGTACAAAACTCGGTATTTCTGGTAATACAGGTGCTTCTACAGGACCTCACTTACACTATGAAATGCATAAAAATGGCAAACCAATTGACCCTGTTAAATGGTTAAAATCTAATAGTGGAGGCAGTCAAAATAAATCAGCTTCCAAATGGAAATCAGACATCAAACGTGCTGCAAAACAAATGAAAGTTAATCTTTCAGGCAAAGAATTAAACGGCATTGTGTCACAAATTCAACGTGAATCAAATGGTAACGCCGGTGTAACACAAGGAAACATCGGAGATATTAATAATCTGCGAGGCACTCCGGCACAAGGTTTACTTCAATATGTGCCTAGTACATTTAAGTCATATGCAGTTAAAGGTCATAAAAATATTAAAAATGGTTATGATCAGTTACTTGCTTTCTTCAATAACTCTAACTGGAGACGCGATTTACCATATGGAAAATCTGGTTGGGGTCCAAGTGGTTCTAGAAGATTTGCTAGCGGCACAAACAATGCACCTAGAGGATTTGCTCAAGTATTCGAAGAAGGTGGCGAAATCATGCAAATGCGTGGTGGTGAAACCGTTATTCCTAATGACGTTTCTATCCAAGCGTTTAAACAGATTGCTACAAGCGACATATTCAGTCGTACTCAATCTGCTGTGTATGATGCTATATCGCAATATGCAGACCAGTTGAGAGAGAAACAACAAGTAGCTACACGTGAGCAACAAGAATTGAGTCGCTTAAGCAGAGAGAATACAGCAGTTAAGGAACAGAATGGCATATTAAAAGAAACATTAGAAACTATGAAAGCTATTCTAGGTGAATTAACAAACGTTAAATCTACTAATGAGCAAATACGTGATAAAGATTACTTCCCAGATAGCCGCACATTAACTAAGAAACATAATGAAAATATGGCATTAAATGCAGCAACACAATTAATGAGATAAAGGGGGTATATACATTTGACCTTTACACTGTATGACCCAAATATGAACAAAGTAGATTATCCGGTGGGCGTTCGTCCACTGGATTTACTTGTTTCATCTATAGAAAAGGAACGAAAAGAACAGCAAATAGACGGTGTACCAGGTGTGGTAGATTATGGTTACAACTATAAAGGTAGAGAAGTCAAAATGAACTTCATGACTGAACATTATCATGGCACTTTTGACCACAGGTTACAACGTGATGAAATATACAACTTGTTTGATGAATATCCATTTTTATACGTAAGTGATGACACAGTACCATCAAGAGTATTGAAAATAACAGTCGATGGATCGTTTACACCAGAACGTTACGGTTATTGGTACTCAACGTTTGAAGTAGACGCACGAATCACAGGTTTACCTTTCTGGCGTACGAAGTATACAACGCAAGAGATTGATCGTAGTGGTTATAGTGCAATTGTAGAAAAATATGGTTTGGCTGATGGAATTAATGTGGATTACCTTCCATATAAATTCACCACAAACGAATTCACAGTGCGGAATGGTGGTAATGTAACCGTCGACCCACGTAATATGTATCTGAAACTCAACCTAACTAACGTCACTACTAGTGGTAATCTCACTATTGAGAATATAACAACTGGTGAGAAATTCATCTATAAAGAAGCAATCAGTAATAAGAATTTAAGTATTGATGGAACAAAAGTATTAATCGGTACATCGAACAAATTAAGAGATACGAACAGAAAATTTATAAGTTTAGTAAAAGGTATTAACAAAATAAAAATAACGAATGGGACTTTTGACAGTGTGGCTGTTGATAGTCCTTTTTATTTTAAATAAGGTGGGGTATTAATGGGAAGAAAAAATATTGATGCTTTCTGGGATAGAAATAACGTATTAAATGTGAATGATAACTTCGTTGAATTATATAAAGATTTTGAATATACATTTGATTTGAAAAAGAAAAGTGAAGAAGCTATAGAAAAAGCAAAAGAAACAAATGCGGAAAATAAAGAAGTACAAAACCAATTAAATCGATTGGTAATTGAAAGTGGAAATGCTAACGCAGAAGTTTCGCAAGCTAGGGGGATATTCCCGCTTTTAAATAATAGATTGGATGATTCTGAAAACAAGGTTGTCGACGTAAAAAAACAAATGAATAAAGAATTAATAAGCAAAAGAAAAAGAAAACCTATCATGACGTTTATTGATGATGATGGTCGTGTGGAAAATATTGAAAAATGGCGACAAACCGTTATTGACAAAAAAATTCCATTATCAATTGCACTTATAACAAGTTTAATAGGTAAAGAAAAATTCCTAACAATAGAGCAAATAAAGGAACTTAAAAATTTAGGAGTTGAATTTACAAATCACACTCACAACCATATTTTATTAGAAAACTTTTCAGAAAGTGTTATAAGAGAAGATTTTGAAAATTCTAAAGCAATACTCAACAAATACGGGTTAGTTGATGATATTTTAGTTTATCCAGGTGGCAGTCAAAGTAAATTGGTTAGAGAAGTAGCAAGAGAATATTTTAGATGTGCTGTCAGCACTTCCGAAGCTCAAAATACGACACCACTAAAAACTTTTTCTTTACATCGAAAAACTTTAGCGGACACAAATTATAATACATTGGAATATTACAAACAACAGGTAGACGATGTTGTCTCTAATAATGGTTGGCTTATATGGAAATCACATTCTCACTATGAGAGTTTTGACGCAACACAGGTAGGTTATATAAGAGAACTTATTGATTACGCAAGAGAAAAAGGTGTTGAAATCGTGGGTATGTCAGATGGTCTGGATATTTACGGTAACATCATCGATACAGGAGATTATGTTTCGGCAGCCACTGGCGCAGATTATACAATTTTAGATAATCAAGGCGTGTTACATTCTAAAGTTAATTCTAAAGATTTCAGATATATTTGGAATTTGGGGAGTGTTTCAACAACACCTATTAGCTCTTATCAAACTGGGAAAACTTTGGAAATGATTTTATCGCCTCAAGCTAATGGATTCCCCGAAAACAAAGGCGGAACTTTAGAGACTTCAAAACTTAGTCAAGATTATTATAGTTTCCAAACGTATTATATATGGGATAATAACAAAACATACAAACGAGTTTGGAATAGAAGTGCGGCAAATTGGGGAGAATGGGAAAGAATAGATGCTATACGATTAGCACCACAAACTTCCGTAACAGTAACCACTGATATTCCGGCCAATAGTTTTAAAGAGGTATCCTTGACCGTTGAGGGTATAACCAACAATCATAATATTTTAGCATCTCCAAGAGCAGGGTTAGAGACTGGTTTAATGTATAACGTATTTGTAGGAGGAACAAACAATATCAGAGTGAGATTGTACAATTTGACGAGTTCTCTCATAAGCATCAACAGAAACTTTAAATTAGATATTATTAAAGATAATTAAGACTAGGTTAATCCTAGTCTTTTTTATTTATGTCACAGAAAGGAGAGTGAACAAATGTTTATACGTGATTTAGACGGTGAAGAATATTTCTTACAAGGTATCGTTAAGCACGATCAAGAGTTAAACGGTGATGAACGTATTGATATAGATATAGAATACACTGATATAAATAGTGAGTTTTTAAGTAAACAAGACGATTTAAAGATGTGGATTATCCTATTTGAAGATAAAGAGTACCGTATCATATCCAGTAAGCAAACTGGTTTCGGTGATAAATATCAAATATCAGTTACTGCTATCCTATATATGCTTGATTGGTTAAATACAAGTCGTATATACCAACGTATAGATGAAAGTTTAACAGTAACAGAAGCATTTAACATTGTGTTTGACGATACACCTTTCACTTATTCCACAGTAGAGTCTGCACCTAGTAGTCGTTTTGAAGGTATTGGCGAAGGTGAAACTCGCTTAGAAATATTCAAAACTTTCATTGAACGTTATGGTTATGAGTTTTTAATTGTCGGTAACACTGTTTACTTACACAACCAAATTGGAAACGACGCTAACTTTGAATATCGTTATAAAGTAAATGCGCAAGATATATCGAAAGAAGTAGACGCATCTGAAATGTGGACGCATGCTAAAGGTTACGGTAATTATTCAGATGATGACGAAAATACGGATGTTATTGATAAAGCTAAATTAAAACGTGAATATACTTCCCCTCTTGAAAAAGTTATAGGTATGCGTAGAGAGGCACCACCTATTAGAGATGGACGTATTACGAATCAATCAACTATGGACGCTAACCTAAAGAAAACAGTTGATGAAAGTATGCAAATCTCGTTTACTGCAGATATATATGATATGTCACAACAAGGATATGATTATCAACATGCTGTATTAGGAGATAGAGTATTTCTAGTAGATGAGCGTATTGGTTTAGACACTGAAATACGTGTGGTTAAAATCTCACGTGATATAAGCGACACAGGACAGATTATTAACCTAGAAATAACATTTGGTTCGGGTAACATGGCAGACGCATACGGTAGTAACTTGTCTACTGCTGCTAAAGATATCGCTGATTTAATAATGGGTCGTAAATCGCTACCATTTCAAGCGCTAGATATTGTCAGTAAATCAATGGTAACTAAAATACAAAATACTACCAGTGAAATTATTTATGATACGAACGGTCAACACTTCATGGATAAAAAGAACAATAACAATATCATGACTATGAATAGCAGCGGGTTGTTACTCTCTACTGATGGTGGTAAAACTGCTAAAACTGCAATCACAGCGGAAGGTATAGTGGCAGATACGATAACGGCTGGTACGTTGAACGCTAATTTGATTGCAGTTAGAGGTGGTAATGCTAGAGAGTTCACTGAAATAACCAATAATAGAATAACTCAACGTGGACAATATAGCCGTAGATGGTTAGGACAATCATACGATTATGATGTAACAACAACATTATCACGTGGTTATATAAGGTTTGGCGACGAAAATAGAAATAGAGCAATAAACTTTAGTGCATTTGGTTTATCTACTTTCCTAGATGGTGACGGTGAATGGGCAGACGCACCCGGGTCAAGTGGTTCTATTTACTGGTGGGACGGAACATATTCACCATCAAATGCAAACGGAATAACAATGAGCAGTAACGGTGGGGTTGTTGCTTTATATAGTGATAATAACCGAATCATGTTAGATGCAGGTGCGTCAGTGAATTTAGAAAGTAGAAAAGGACCAGTTTATGTCAGACCTTATACAGAAGGATTTACGGCAGACCATACATTTGATTTTACTTTAAGTCAAAATGGAGCAACTGATGGTTATTTAATGTACGGTGTTCAAAAAACAAGTGGCGATGTATATAATTCCGGTTTCCGTTTCAATAAAAACTCTGCACGTGTCGAAGTAGTAGATAAAGACTTCTCAACTGGTGGTAGTACGACAATTGAAGCTGGTAACGGAGTATTTAATAGTGTTGATAGACGTAGTGGTAATGATTATATAAATTTAATTAATTATGATTACTTTGCAGTAGGAAGTGATTCAAGTAGACGTGTAAGATCTGACGCTATTTATAAACGTACTTATTCTATGGGTGCTAACATGGTAATCACAGAAGAAGGTACATTAGGACGTTCTACATCTGCCAGTAAGTATAAATTATCCATAGAAAATCAATTTACTGAACCTAATGAACAATTAGAACATTCTAAAGGCATATTAAATTTAGACGTAAAATCATGGTTTGATAAAGCAGAGTCAGAAATAGTATCAAAAGAATGTGAAAAAGGTTGTCGTGTAAGTGATGATAGTTTCAAACTTAAACGTCATGTAGGTTTAATTGCAGAAGATGTTGAAAGTGTTGGATTAAGTGAATATGTGGATTACAACGTAGACGGTGGCGTTGAATCTATTCAATATGACAGACTTTGGGTTCACTTAATACCTATCATAAAAGAACAACAAAAAAGACTGGAGGAATTAGAAAATGAACGAACAACAGATTGATGATAAAGATTTAAAAATTGCAATACAACAAAATGAAATAGGACGATTGAGTGAGGTAAATATTAACTTACAAGTACAAATCGAAAAACTTTATAGAGAAAATCAAGAGTTAAAAGAGTCACAATCTGAATAAGTTGTGGCTTTTTATTAATATTTAGTATAAAGGTGGGTGCAAATGTGATAGATCAATTTGAAAATGAAAATTTAAAGGAACCGCATAATCTTCGATTGTTATTTAAGGATATGAGTAGCAAATTAGAAGTTTTAAGAAAAGAAGTTGAGATGATTGAGAACAACATCAACAGTCCAGATGATGGACTTAAAACTACAATAAAAGAAATAAAAAGGGATATCGACACATTAGATAGAAAAATAAATATTATGACAGAACAACAATCAGAAACTAGAAAAACAGTAAAAAATGTTTCTGTTTCTGCCGCACTAACAGCTATTATTACAGGTGTTATTGGTTTTGTTATGAAACAAATAGGATTATTTTGAGGTGATGTCATGAGAAAAATAAGTACAATTGAAAGTATTTCAATAATGTATATTGTCTACTTTTTTATCACATTGTTTTTTACACCCAATTTATTTAGTGCCGAAAAATCTGATTTATACCAAGCCCTACAAAGAGTATTTCCTATGCAAGATATGTGGGAGATAACTTCAATGATACTAATTGTTTTATATGTCATTTCATTTTTTATAAATCATTATGTATCTGAAATGATAATAAATGCTATAGGTGGATCTTTCTTTATGTTGGTATCTGTTACCTATCTTTTCACATATCCTAATATAGGTGCTGGAATATTTTTATTTGTAAGCATATATTGTTTTAGACAAGTATACAGAGCGAGTAACAGACACGAATTTCAAAAAGTGAGTAAAGTAAGACATGATTTATCGAATGTAGAAGATCTAGAATTTAAAAAATATAAAAATGGTGAATAAGTCGGCACATATGTGTCGGCTTTTTATTATGGAGGTTTTTAGATGAATATTACAAAAGGAACTGCAGTAAGGATTCTAGCTTTAATTTTAGCTTTAATAAATCAACAACTTACAAAACATGGTATTAGTCCTATTCCTAGTGACGACCAATTATTAAGCGATATTGTTGTTTGGATTATTGGTGCATACACAGCTTATAAAGATAACCCAATAACTAAAGAAGGTAAACAAGCTAACGATAAATTAAAAGAATTGAAGTATGAAAAGAAACAACCGACTAACGGTAAGGCACCTAGTAATTTTGACGCAGATAAAGACGGACAAATATAGGAGGGATAAAAATGACTGTAAATAAAACTAAAGAACAAGCAATATCTTATATGAAGTCCCTCAAAGGTAAAGGTTGGGATTTTGATGGAGCTTTTGGGTGGCAATGTTTTGATCTAAGTAACATGCAATGGAACTATTTAACAGGTGGACGTTTAGCTGGTTACTATGCTAAGGATATTCCTTTTGAAAACAATTTCGATGGTTTAGCAACTGTTTATAAAAACACACCATCATTTCTCCCAGAAGAAGGGGATATTTTTGTAATGGATGAAAAGTACGGACAAGGTGCTGGACATACTGGAATGGTATGGAGTGCTAACCTAAACACTTTTGTAGGATTAGAGCAAAATTGGTATGGGGGCGGAAGATATAAAACTGAAGTAGCTCAACTTGTCACTCACACATATGATATGAATATGCATTTCATTCGTCCACACTATAAAGCTAAAGTAAGCACTGTATCAAAAATTAAAGCTGCGGTTACTAAACCTAAAGTAAGTAAATCAACAGGTAAGAAAATACTAATTGCAAGTGGTCACGGATATAATGACCCTGGTGCAGTTGGTAACGGTACAAACGAACGTGATTTCATCCGTAAATACATTGCGCCAAATGTGCAAAAGTATCTTAAACAAGCTGGACACTCTGTTGATTTATACGGTGGAAGTAAACAAGACCAAAACTTATACACTGATACTGCATACGGAGAACGTATTGGGAACCACAAAGACTACGGCATGTATTGGGTACACAGGCAGAAATATGACATAGTCGTTGAGTTACATCTTGATGCTGCAAGTGCAAGCGCTAGTGGTGGCCATGTAATTATTTCTAATCAATGGCCGGCAGATAAAGTGGACAAAGATATTAACAATTGTTTGAAAGCTACTGTGGGTACTATCAGAGGTATTGACCCACGTAATGATTTACTCAATGCTAATGTAGCTGGTCGTTTAGGTACAAATTACAGACTTGTGGAAATGGGCTTTATCACGAATAAAAAAGATATGAATTATCTTAAAAAGAACTATGACAAGTTTAGTAAAGAACTTGCTGGCGCTATTAATGGTAAACCTATTGGTGGTACAAGTGCAGGTAATAAACAGGTCAAATGGAATTGGAAAGGCAGATTTATACCTAACACAGCAATTAAAGTAAGAACCTCACCATCATTAAAAGGTAAAATAGTAAGTAATAACGTTTTATCATTTACTAAAGTGAAAACAATTAAGTTTAACTTTATCGTCAAAGCAGATGGGTATTGGTGGATAAGCTACACATTTAAAGGTAAAACTTATTACAGTGCTATTTGTAAAATTACCGATAAAAAAGAACGGATTAAAGCAGAGAAATATTGGGGTAAATTAAAATGGAATTGGCATGATTAAGTACAAATAATATGTTATAATTAAATTACCACGTGATCATATTAAAGGGTAGGCACTTATGTGCTTGCCCTATTTTTTTATGGTATAATATAAATACAAGGAGCCTTAGCGCTCATCAAAGTTTCACATCGGAGGTCGCCATGTTCTGCGGATATTGGTTGGCGTGACTGTTGCGACGGATAGCGCTCGAAACCTCCATACATAATGATCTATTGGGTCAACTTACTAAGAATGACCCCTAAACCACCCACACATGTCACTGGGTGGTTATTTTTTTATGCCTAAAATAAATTATGACAAAAAGCATAAAAATTGTTGACTTATGACAATTGGCATAGTATATTATATATATACCAAATAACGAAACGGGGAAAACAAAATGAAAAACATTAAAAATTACTTAAACGAAAACGAAATTAAATTTGAAGATAAAAACACTGGTAGCTATAGTCCATATGTAAAATTTATGATAGACAACATCATTTATGTAGTTACTGATTATAACAATAAATATGAAATTTGTACTATCGACAGAAAAATGGTAGTTGAAACCAAAACACAAAAAGCTATGATTAAAAAATTACAAGAGGTTGCATAATATGAGAGAACAAATACAAAAATTATTAGATAGTGATTTAAGCAGCTTGCACATTGCTAAACAAACTAACGTTCAGCAAAGTACAATATACAGATTGAGAAAAGGTGAACGATCACTTGATAATTTGGGATTAAAGCAGGCGGAAAAGTTATATGAATTTGCGACTATACTATTTAATACTGAAGATGATGAAAAGCAAAACTTGTTAGTAAAACGTGCGAGCATAATGGGTATGTTACAAAATTTAGAAATGAATCACGAAGAATCACAAAAACTAGAAGAAGAATTACATGACATAGAAGCAAAACTGGAAGAAATTATGAAAGGCTAATCTATAAGGTTAGTCTATTTTTTTATTTACATATACGAACAAGTGTTCTATTATATTCATGAGGTGATTATATGATTCCAAATTTAGATTGGAATAAAAACTTTCAAGAATTTCAAGAAATATTAAATTCTGGTATTAATCCAGAGTGGTTGTACAATGCCAAAGCGAATATGATTTTAAATCCTGCATACACAGGAGAAGGTAAACAATTTTTCTTCACAAAAGATATTATAAAAGCTAGTAAAACGATTCCATTTTTTTGAGGTGATTATATGAAAGTAATAAATCCAGATGTACCAGATGAATATAAATACACAAGTGATTATCGAGAAATACCTAGAGAATACCTTAATCCACGTATACCCAAAGGCCGTGGAATTGTTAAGTGGCAGGCGTTTAAGACGATGCCGGAACAATATGAACAACTAGAACAATACATACAAGACCAAAATAAGATTGATAGACCTATATTAGACGACGATCAATTGAATGAGCTTAATAACACATTAATTTTCAAAATGTATAACGACCCATCTATTGAATTGCGTTACTTCGAAAATGGATATATTAAAACTAAAGTAGGTTATATTCATAAAGTAGATGTTCATACAAAAACACTACATATGTATGAAGATACTGGAATGAGTGTGTTGAATTTAAAAGATATTGTGGAGATAAAATAAACCCACCTAAATTAATAGATGGGCTGTTTTGTAAATGATATTTTATTGCGTAACAATGGGCAATCCGTCAGTTAAAGAGTCTAACCATGACATTTTTGTTCTACGCCAACACTACGCCAACGTAATGGCTTAAACACTGGAGTTGTGGGTTTTATAAAATCCCTCACTCTCCG
>ERZ1023420.97-NODE-97-length-42919-cov-29.395110_pt1 | contig 42919 bp, 40 predicted proteins | sample MGYA00380512_ERZ1023420 | MGnify/ENA primary metagenome ERZ1023420 (study PRJEB33173, sample SAMEA4830390) | metagenome | study: EMG produced TPA metagenomics assembly of the PRJEB25223 data set... | reverse complement strand
AAGGCAGAGGTCTGCAAAACCTTTATCACCGGTTCAAATCCGGTTGCCGCCTTCATCAAAATGCGGGAGTATTTCAACTTTTAGAATCCGTTCCTTCCCGGAACGAGGTATAGGTGTAAGTCCTATCTTCCGCTCCATAATTTAATATTTAAGCGGGAGTAGTTCAACTCTCAGAACACATTCCTTCCCGGAATGAGGTATAGGTGTAAGTCCTATCTTCCGCTCCATAATTTATTACTTATGCGGGGGTATTTCAACTCTTAGAATACGTTCCTTCCCGGAACGAGATATAGGTGTAAGTCCTATCCTCCGCTCCATAATTTAATATTTAAGCGGGAGTAGTTCAACTCTCAGAACACATTCCTTCCCGGAATGAGGTATAGGTGTAAGTCCTATCTTCCGCTCCATTTATTCTTCCTTGTAGGAAGTTTTTTTTATATCTTTTTTTATCTTATATATATCCTTATTTTAACTTCCAATATTTGTAGAAATATCTGTATAATATGGTAATATGAATAATTACAAAAGTGTTTTGTACTATTAATTTAGATAGCATACACTATTAAAAATACTTTTTGATAGGAGATTATATATAATGATTAGAACAATGATGAATGGAAAAATTCATAGAGCGAGAGTGACGGAATCAAACTTAAATTATGTAGGAAGTATTACTATAGATAAAGATTTATTAGAAGCAGTTGACATATTACCTAATGAAAAGGTTGCTATTGTAAATAATAATAATGGAGCGAGATTTGAAACATATGTGATTGAAGGTGAACGAGGTAGTGGTAAGATTTGTTTGAATGGTGCTGCATCTAGATTAGTTGAAGTGGATGATGTGGTAATCATTATGTCTTATGTTCAGCTGAATGAAGAGGAGCTTTCTATACATGCACCAAAGGTTGCTGTTTTAAATGAATATAATCAAATTACACAAATGATCCATGAAGTTGAGAATGAAGTTATAACAGATTAGCTTTTAATAATTTCTTATATTAAATATTTTAGTGGTCTTTAAATTACAGTATTTATATAAGTAAATATACTTTAGCTTTGAAGTTAAACAGTGACAAAAATAACAATTTACATGTAAAAAAATTGTACCTAAACTAAGCAATTACAGCTTTTTTAATAAATCTATTGACGACAAATGTAGTTAGTAATATAATATACTTATGCCATTTAGAAGTTGTAAAATATTTGCAAATATAAATGATATTTTATAAATAGTCTCGTATGAGCTATTGAGCCGGCGTGGCGGAATTGGCAGACGCGCGGGACTCAAAATCCCGTTCCTTTTTGGAGTGTCGGTTCGATCCCGACCGCCGGTACTAATAAAATAACTGACATTTAAGAAACATCATTTAATGATGTTTCTTTTTTTTACTCTCTTTTAGTTTATATAGAAATAGAGAAGTTAGTTTAAAAATTGTATTTTAGTTATATGTTGTTGTTTCCATTAGACAGGGGTTACTTTTGTTAATTTCTATATTTGTAAAACCTTTAAAATTAATTATTACTATGTCTAAGTTAATATTGTAGTTTAATACAATGTGTAATATTATTAGTCTAATGTTATATTTGGAGGACATAATTTAATGGTTAAATATAAAAGTTCAGAATCAAGCGGAAAACAATTTTTTACTAATATTTTACAAGCTGTTGGTGCAGGTGTAGTTATTGCTTTGCTACCTAATGCGCTATTGGGAGAATTATTAAAGTTCTTTAAAGAAGGTAATCAATTACTAGAATCAATATATCAACTTGTAGTATTAATTCAGTCGTTTATGGCATTTATAATCGGTGTTTTAGCAGCACATCAATTTAAGTTTAATGGAGCAGGAGCTGCTATGGTAGGTGTTTCTGCTATGTTAGGTAGTGGCGCTGTGAAAAATACAGCTGATGGATTTGTGTTAAATGGTATTGGTGATATTATAAATACTATTCTCATCGTTATTGTTGCATGTTTTTTATATTTATTACTACGCGATAAACTCGGCTCATTAGAAATGATTATTTTACCAGTGTTAATACCTGTTATTAGTGGAGTGATTGGTTTATATACGTTAAGTTATGTATCAAACGTAACTAAAGGTTTAGGCCATGTTGTTAGTTCATTTACAGAACTTAATCCAATGTTAATGTCGATATTAATTTGTATCACTTATTCATTACTAATGGTAACACCAATATCTGTTGTAGCTATTGCAACTGCCATAGGTTTATCTGGATTAGGAAGTGGTGCAGCAAATATGGGTATAGTTGCTGCATGTGTGACGTTCTTATTTGGTTCAATTAGAGTTAATAGTGTTGGTGTGAATCTAGTCCTAATAATCGGGGCTGCAAAAATGATGATACCGGTTTATTTTAAACATTTAATTATTGCAGTTCCATTAACTATAAACGGTATAATTGGTGGTTTAATTGCTTATTTCATAGGAATACATGGCACACCAATGTCTGCAGGGTTTGGATATACAGGGCTTGTAGGGCCAATAAATGCATTTAATCGTATGGATGGCGATCCGATGACCAACATTATTCTACTTATTTTTGGTTACTTTATCATACCTTTTGTAGCAGCATTTTTTGTACATGAATTATGCAAAAAATTCATTGGTAAATATTCTGATGAAATTTATAGATTCGAAATCCCAAGACAATAGGTGTTTCGTACTTTATAAACTCAAAATAACTAACTATTTAAATTTTGCATATAAAAGATAAAAATAAGTATATGTTATATCACTCTTTTAAGTGCTAAATACAACGGTTTAAGAAATCATTACCAAATCTTTGATTTCTAACCGTTTTTTTATACATAAGTATTGCATAATAATTTATTATCATAAAATAAAATGCGATATAACAATAATTTTAAAATTCATTATTGAATAATGTTGCGTTATTGTGTATAATAATTAATATTATAGAGAGGGGATACAAAGATGAAACACATATTAAAAGGCTTTATGGCATGTATAATTATACTTAGTACCATAATAAGTTATATAAACCCTACAGCTCATGCACAAACGCAAGACGATCAATGGGAAAAAATAAAAGAACGTGGTGAGTTAAGGGTTGGTTTGTCAGCTGATTATGCACCTTATGAATTTGAACATAATGTTAATGGTAAGTCTGAATACGCGGGAATAGATATTGAATTAGCGAAAAAAGTAGCAAAGGACAATGGTTTAAAATTAAAGATAGTAAATATGCAATTTGATAGTTTATTGGGAGCTATTAAAACTGGGAAAGTAGATTTAATCATTTCTGGTATGACACCTACGCCAGAACGTAAAAAAGAAGTAGACTTTTCTGATCCATATATGACGGTTCAGCAAAAAATGATTATAAAAAAATCTGATGCTGATAATTTAAAAACTATCGATGATTTTACTAATAAAAAAATAGGTGTTCAAAAGCAGACACAACAGGAAAAAATCGCTCAGTCAGATATTGAAAATGCTCAAATTCAATCACTTACTAGAGTTCCAGAAGTAATTATGTCATTAAAAAGTGGAAAAGTAAGCGGCATGGTTATTGAAGGACCAGTTGCAGAAGCCTATTTAAAGCAAAATAAAGATTTAACTTTTGCTGATGGAGTGAAATTTAAGGAAGGAACTAAAAGTACAGCAATAGCTGCACCAAAAAACTCCCCTAAATTGATGGAAAAATTAAATACTAGTATTAAAGAGGTTAAGGATAAAAACTTAATTGCAGATTATAAAGACTCAGCTGCAGAAGCTATGAAAAAAGATGATGGTAACTTCTTTAGTAAGTATGGTAACTTTTTCTTAAAAGGTATCCAAAACACTATTTTAATTTCAATTGTTGGTGTGTTATTAGGGACAGTTTTTGGAGCTATTATAGCATTGATAAAACTCAGTAAGATTAAAGTACTTAGATGGATTGCTTCAGCTTATATTGAATTCCTAAGAGGTACTCCATTGTTAGTACAAGTATTTTTAGTCTATTTTGGTACCACAGCAATGCTTGGCTTAGATATATCAGCCTTAATTTGCGGTATGATTGCGCTAGTAATTAACTGTTCTGCATATATTGCCGAAATAATTAGAGCAGGAATCAACGCGGTAGATAAAGGGCAAACAGAAGCTGCACGTAGTTTAGGGCTTACATACGGTCAAACTATGAAAACAGTTATATTACCTCAAGCAATTAAAAAGATATTACCAGCATTAGGAAATGAATTTGTGACTGTTATTAAAGAGTCATCAATTGTTTCTGTAATAGGTGTAAGTGAAATTATGTTTAATGCACAAGTAGTTCAAGGTGCTTCATTTGATCCATTCACGCCACTATTAGTTGCAGCAGTATTATACTTTATACTTACATTCACACTATCTAGAGTGATGTATTTCTTTGAAGGGAGAATGAAAGTTAGTGATTAATATTAAAAATTTATATAAAACTTTTGGGAAAAATGAAGTTTTAAAAGGTATTGATATGACAGTGAATCAAGGAGAAGTTGTAGCTATCATTGGTCCTTCAGGTAGTGGGAAAAGTACATTACTGCGTTGTATGAATTTATTAGAAACACCTACAAGTGGTGAGGTTATATTTAAAGAACATAGCTTAACAAGTAAAAATACAGAGTTAGAAAAATTACGTCAACAAATGGGTATGGTATTTCAAAACTTTAACTTATTCCCACATAAAAAAGTGATTGATAATATCATTTTAGCACCAAGCTTGTTAAAAAAAGACAAGCAAAGTAATTTAAAGGATCAAGCTCAGGAATTATTAGATAAAGTAGGATTAAGTGATAAAGCGGATGCATATCCTTCGCAATTGTCAGGTGGACAAAAGCAGAGGGTTGCTATTGCTAGAGCATTAGCGATGAATCCGGAAGTTTTACTATTTGATGAACCTACCTCAGCATTAGACCCTGAAGTAGTTGGTGATGTTCTGAAAGTTATGAAAGATCTAGCAAAAGAAGGTATGACAATGGTTGTTGTAACACATGAAATGAATTTTGCTAGAGATGTGAGTGATAAAGTAGTATTTATGGCTGATGGTGTTATCGTTGAATCAGGTAATCCTGAGGCAATATTTGAACAACAACAGCATGAAAGAACTAAAAATTTCTTAAGTAGAGTATTATAAATTTTTATTAAGGCCAGGTAGATAAAGTAATTATGACAATATAATTACTTAACTACTTGGTTTTTATTTTTGATAATAAAAAATGGTTTTATGCACACTCTAAACACGAAATAATGTGTTAAACTGTAGGATGTATGTTTTTAATGTGGGGTGTAAGAATAAATGGATTTAAATCAATTAAAACAAGATGTAATTGACTATGCACATACGATAGGTATCGATAGTATAGGTTTTACTACTGCTGATCCATTTGATGAAATGAAACAAAAGTTAGTAGATTATCATGCTAAAGGTTATGCATCAGGTTTTGAAGAATCAGATATAGAGTTAAGAACTGAACCGACATTAACTTTACCGACAGCACGGTCTATTATCGCAATTGCGGTAGGATATCCTAATAAATTAAAAGGCGCACCAAAGAGTACTAGAGGAGATAGAAGAGGTATGTTTGCTCGTGCTTCATGGGGGCAAGACTATCACTCTATTATGCGAAAACGCTTGGATAAACTAGCTGACTATTTGAGATATAGAGTAGAAGGCGTTGAAATTCAGTCAATGGTAGATACTGGAGCATTGTCAGATAGAGCTGTGGCAGAACGTGCTGGTTTAGGTTATGTCGGTAGAAATGGTTTTGTAATCAACCCTGAACTTGGAACCTGGACATATTTAGGAGAAATGCTTGTAAGTGTGCCTTTTCCACCGGATGATCCATTACTGGATAGTTGCGGAGACTGTACCATTTGCGTTGATCGTTGTCCGACTGGTGCACTTGTTGGAGATGGTCAATTAAATAGTCAAAAATGTATTAGCTTTTTAACCCAAACAAAAGGGTACCTAGCAGATGAATATCGTTATAAAATAGGTAATCGACTATACGGATGTGATACTTGTCAGCAAGTTTGTCCAAGAAATAAGGGCATAAACACCCAGCATGATGATATTGTCTTAGAGCCTGAAATTTTAAAACCAAGATTAGTGCCATTACTAAAAATGAGTAATAAAGAATTTAAAAATACGTATGGTCATTTAGCAGGTGCTTGGAGAGGTAAAAAGCCTATTCAGCGTAATGCAATAGTAGCATTAGCACATTTCAAAGAAGAGAGTGCTATTCCTGATTTACAAGATGTTGCATTGAATGATCCTCGTCCAATGATTAGGGGAACTGCGTATTGGGCAATTGGGCAAATACAGGGAGAAAATGCTAGAAGCTTTATTGAGCAACAATACCAAAATGAACTAGAAGAAGTTCAACAAGAAATGTTAAAAGGATTAGAAATGAGGAGAGAACAATAGCATGACAAACCATATCGTATTATTTCAACCGCAAATACCAGGTAACACTGGTAGCATTGCAAGGACTTGTGCAGGAACATATACCAATTTACATTTAATTAAACCATTAGGATTTAGTACAGATGATAAAATGTTAAAACGTGCAGGATTAGATTATTGGGAAACTGTAAATATCATGTATCATGAAAGTATAGAAGAATTTTTTGAAGCCACTGAAGGAACATATTATTTATTAACAAAATTTGGAGAAAAAACATATTCAGACTTTGATTTTACAAATACTGAGCATGACCACTTTTTCATATTTGGTCGAGAAACAACCGGCTTACCTGACTGGGTAAAAGAAAAATATGCAGATACTGCACTTCGTATACCTATGAATGATAATATTAGATCGCTGAACCTCTCTAACACTGCTTCTTTATTAATTTATGAAGCTTTGAGACAACAGAATTTTCCTGAGTTGCATTAATATTTATCGAAATGAATGAAAATATGCTAAAAGCTTTGTATAATGATAATAAGTCTTATAATGGCTATTTGGACAAATCATCATTTAGTTTAATAAAGTATGGGTTTATAGAAACATTATGTAGGGTATTAATAAAAATAATGCTAGAACCGTCTTAATTGAAAAAGAGGAGTGTAATTACTATGGCAATGAACTTTAAAGTTTTAGAAAACGAAAGAGTTGTAGCTGAATATGCTGCAGATATTTTAAGAAAACAATTTAACAATAATCCAACAACTATCGCAGGTGTACACCTTGCTAATGACAATGCTCCTGTATTGGATGAATTGAAGAAAAATGTAGATAAAAATGCAGTAGATTTCAGTCAAATTAATATACTTGATTATGATGATAAGAAATCTTATTTTGAAGCATTAGGCGTACCAGAAGGTCAAATTTATAATGTATCATTCAGTGAAGACACTGAATCGTTTATCAAAGATAAGATTAAAACTAAAGAAAATAAAGGCAAATTAGTTACACAAGTACTTTCTATTGATACAAAAGGTAATTTAGACGTAAGTATCAAGCAAGGCCTTTTCTCAGCACGTGAAGTGATTTTAATCATTACTGGTAGTGAGAAAAAAGAAATTGTTCATAAACTTTATGAAGAAAATGGTAAAACAAGTTTTGAACCTTCAGATTTAAAAGCTCACCGCATGGTTAATGTAATATTAGATGAAGCGGCTGCAGAAGGTTTACCTGAAGATGTAAGACATTATTTCACAGCACGTTTTGCATAATCAAATGTGAGGTGATTCAAATGACAAAAAATAAGAATTCAAATAAACAACAAAATGAATCTTTAGAACCTGAGAATGAAATGGTTGAAGATTTCGATGATGTTGTTGAATTAGGCAAAGAGATGGAACAAATTTCAGAGGAAAATGATGAAGATAAATTAGATAAATCACATGATGCTGAAGTACGTTCTGACCTTAATGATTAATATATAGTTAACCGAGACAGTAATTAGTGTCTCGGTTTTTTATATATTAATCATTATTTTACAATTAAATAAACTTATAACATGCTTTAGATAATAATAGGAATCGCAAGATGATATTCGTATATACAGATGAAGAAATAGAAGAGAGATTGTAAATTTAATTATAGTGTGAGTTACAAAAAAGCAATGCCATGTTAAAAGTTAATATGGTATGATTAAATCATTATTGATTTAAGGAGATTTATATATGTTAAGTAAGCAATGGAAATATATCATGATAGTTGCAGTAATTATTAACTTATTATCAATTAAAGGTTTTCCAATGGCAATTGGTGCTATCTACTTACCAGTATTATTTAAAATTATTAAATTGCAGATAAATTTATCACGTGGCCTTGTAGATCAGGTTAATGCTTCTACATTTGTTAAAGGTAATCAAACAGGTATTATTATTAGCGTTTTATGTTGTATGATTGTAACTGTTTTATTATTTAAGCCGTTAGGGGATTTTTATAGCAATTTAGACGGCTTTTTAGGTTTATTAATCACAATAAGTCCAGTAACGATGGTAATCGGTGCTATACTGTTAATTTTAACTGCTATTGGTATTATTCAAGCTGCTAAAGAACAGTTTAAAAATGTAAATATAACAAAATAATTATAACGTCTAATAATTTTTAAGAAGAAAACCTCAGAAATAGTTGAGGTTTTCTTTTTATATATATAAAGAAATAGGTTGTTGATGAGAGTGAAGAAAGAGTTGATAAATATTATGTTTTTAAGAAAAATGAATTTATAATGAAAACGCTATATAATACGATTGCCCGTTTAAAATGATTAATGCTATACTTAAAACGAACTAAGATTAATGAAGGGGAGATTTATAAATGTCAGTTAGAATTGAACATGATACATTCGGTGAAATAGAAGTACCATCAGACAAATACTGGGGTGCTCAAACAGAAAGAAGTAAACGTAACTTCCCTGTTGGTAAAGAACGTATGCCAATTGAAGTTGTTTATGGATTTGCTCAATTAAAAAGAGGTGCCGCTTTAGCTAACCATGAATTAGGAAAATTATCAGATGCTAAGAAAGACGCAATTGTTCATGCATGTGATCGTGTATTAAATAAAGAATTAGATGATCATTTTCCTTTAGTAGTATGGCAAACAGGTAGTGGTACGCAAAGTAATATGAATGTTAATGAAGTTGTAAGCTTTGTGGCAAACACTTACTTAAAAGAGCAAGGTAGCGATGAATCTATTCATCCTAATGATGATGTCAATAAATCACAAAGTTCTAATGATACGTTCCCTACAGCAATGCACGTGGCATTATATAACGAAGTAGAAACGAAACTAGAGCCTGCATTAAAATCTTTAAGAGACACGTTTAAACAAAAAGAAGAACAATTTAATGATATTATTAAAATAGGTCGTACACATTTACAAGATGCTACGCCAATCCGTTTAGGTCAAGAAATTAGTGGTTGGCGCTATATGTTAGATAAATGTGAAACATTATTAACTGAATCAAAAGCACATATTTTAAATTTAGCAATAGGTGGAACTGCGGTTGGTACTGGTATTAATGCGCACCCTGAATTTGGTGATAAAGTCGCTAAGTTCATCGCAGAAAATACAGGATATCCATTTGTGTCTTCTGAAAATAAATTCCATGCATTAACTGCACATGATGAGGTAGTACAACTTCATGGCTCATTAAAAGCGCTTGCGACAGACTTAATGAAAATTGCTAACGATGTTAGATGGTTAGCATCAGGCCCACGTGCAGGATTAGCAGAAATTTCAATACCTGAAAATGAACCAGGTTCATCGATTATGCCGGGTAAAGTTAACCCTACACAATGTGAAATGTTAACAATGGTTGCTGTCCAAGTTATGGGGAATGATACAGCAGTAGGAATTGGTAGTTCACAAGGTAACTTTGAATTAAATGTATATAAACCTGTTATATTATTAAATACACTACAATCTATTTATTTATTAGCAGATGGTATGGACACATTTAATAGTAACTGTGCTGTTGGTATAGAACCAATTCCTGAAAACATCGATAATTACTTAAATCAATCGCTTATGCTAGTTACTGCTTTAAACCCACACATTGGTTATGAGAAGGCAGCAAGTATTGCTAAAAAAGCGCATAAAGAAGGCTTAACTTTAAAAGAATCTGCAATTCAATCAGGCTATGTAACAGAAGAACAGTTTGAGCAATGGATTAAACCAGAAGATATGGTTGAACCGAAGTAAATATACCGTAAAAAGCAATTGTTGTGATCAATTAAGTAATGACTTGTAATCGCATCGAAAGGTATATTCTTAACAAATAAACGCACTGTCATTTTAAATGGCAGTGCGTTTTCTTTTTATGATATGAAGAATTTTGAAATTATACATACATATACTAACTTATATGAAATTAAGGGGTGAATGATAGTTATAACTTTGAGTATAAGTATTGATTTGAGTAAATAGTGAAGTATAGATTAAAAAAAGACACTTCAATATAAGTATAGTCTTTGTTACTTTATATTGAAGTGTTTATATATTTTGTAGAAAAGATATTAAGATAAGTTTTAGGCATGTAATAGTATAAAATTTATGATTAAGTATACTACTAAATTAGATTTCATCATCTAGACTGACAGAAATTTGTGCTTGTGTCAGTGGATGGATGAATTCAATTTTATAACTATTTAATTGAAGTTGTCTCAAAGTAGAGTTTCCATATAATGGGTCGCCTATAACTGGATGTCCAATTTCAGCTAAATGAACACGGATTTGGTGAGTGCGGCCTGTATCTAATTTTAATTCTAATTCACAGACGTCTTCTTTGACCATTTTTGAGTCAAGAATATGTGTAATTGCTGATTGTCCGGTTGGTGACACCCTACGTTTGTTAGAATGAAATTTATCTTTACCAATTGGCATATCAATAGTTTGAGGTTTGATTGGTAATAAACTATGAACATTTGCTTTATAGATGCGATCAATTTCATTTTCTTCTAACATACGATCTAATATTTTTTTCATCAATGGGTTTTTTGCTACGATTAATAAACCAACAGTTTCTTGGTCTAAACGGTGAATTGGTTCAACATAGTCACTTTTAACTGTATAAATTACATGATTCATTAATGTATTACTTTCTTTTAAATCATTTGGGTGTGTTTTAACACCTTTTGGCTTCATGACTATAGCGATATCATCATCTTCGTAGTAAACTTGTGCAAAACGATAACTAGGTAAATAGTTACTTACTTCATCTGGAGTAGGGATAAACACATTGTCACCTGTGTTAACTCTTGTCATTAATGAAGCGGTTGCGTCGTTAATTGTAATTGCTTTAGACATGTTTAAATTATGCAAATCTTTTTTAGGTAAATGCAATTGTTGAAAAATTTCTCTTAACGTTAAATCATTGTATTTAATAGGGATTTCAAATTTCATAGTATCCTCCTTGATAATCAACTATTATCATACCATAAACATAGATTTAAAAATATTAGATAAATACTTTCGGTAGATTAAAAATTACATTTGTAATTAAATTATATATTCAATCAAAAAATCAGGATTTTTAAATTATTATCTTAGAAGGTATAATAAACATAAAGTTGTAAAGGAATGGACTGGTTAAATGGAAAAACCAACTAGACTTGCATTGTTAAAAGAAATTGCTGAATTTTTAAATGAAGAGACAGAAACATATACTATGATTCAAGGCGCATTGAAATATTTAATTGAAGGTACTGCATTTACTACGGGGTGGATATTTTTTATAGATGACGCGGGACAACATGAATTAGTTGCCCATTATGATTTGCCTGGCGCATTATCAAAACAAAATTGTAAATATATGTGTGAAGGTACCTGTTGGTGTGTGCAAGCGTATCAAAATAAAAAACTGACTAAAGCGTCTAATATAATAAATTGTTCGCGTATTAATCTTGCAAACCGTGCATTTCATGAAGAAACAGAAGGCATTACCCATCATGCAACGGTGCCGCTACGCTCTGGGGATGAGTTGTTTGGTCTCTTAAATGTAGCAACGCCATACAAGACAAGTTATAGTGAAGAGGATTTAGAATTACTAGAGTCTGTTGCTTTTCAAATTGGTTCTGCAATAAAGCGTATCGTATTAACGGATCAAGAGAAGGAAGCTGCGCGTATCAGTGAAAGAAATCGACTCGCGCGTGATTTACATGACTCAGTAAATCAATTGCTTTTTTCTGTAAAGTTAACTGCGCATGCTGCACAAGGTATTTCTAATGAAGAAGTATCGCGTAAAGCTTTTAATATAATTGAAGAAACAAGTCAACAAGCTGTAAATGAAATGCGTGCATTAATTTGGCAACTAAAACCAGTTGGATTAGAACATGGTTTAGTTAAGGCTATTCAAAATTATAGCGACGTATTACAATTGGATTTATCAGTTAGCGTTGAAGGTTTGATTAGCTTGCCAAGTATTATTGAAGAAAATATCTACAGAATTATCCAAGAAGGTATGAATAATACGAAAAAGCATGCCCAAGATACAGAAATTACATTAAAACTAGCACAAAATCAGGACTATTTTTATGTAGAAATTAAAGATTTCGGTATAGGCTTTAACATGCAACAATCAAACTATAATAATTCTCATGGCATTAATAATATGAAACAACGAGCAAAAGTGATTAATGCCAGTATAGAGATAAACTCCGAAGAACATAAAGGAACTCAAATTTATATAAAAGTGCCTTTATAAAGTAATGAAAGGAAGATTAAATTGAATCGAATTGTGCTTGTTGATGATCATCACATTGTAAGACAAGGTTTAGAATTTTTATTGTCTACAGTAGATGATTTAGAAGTCATTGGAGGATTTTCAGATGGTAAATCATTTTTATCATACTTAACAACTAATGATTTACCAGATATTGTATTACTAGATTTAGTTATGCCAGAAATGAACGGCATTGAAATTACAAAGATATTAAAAAGTAATTATCCGCAAATAAAAATATTGGTCTTAACGAGTTATGTTGATGATGAACACGTGATATCTGCTATTGACCAAGGGGCAGATGGATATGAAATGAAAGATGTTGAACCAGAGCAATTAATTAAAACAATAAAAAAAGTACTAAATGGAGAAAAAATTATTCATCCACAGGCTCAAAGTGTTATGGAAGCTGTTAGTAAAAAGCCACATTTTACAAATAAATTATCTAAGCGTGAGGCAGAGGTTTTAGCTGAAATGGCCAAAGGTAAGACTAATAAAGAAATTGCAGAAACATTGTTTGTATCTGAAAAGACGATTAAAACACATGTGAGCCACATTTTTAATAAATTACAAGTAACGGATCGTACACAAGCAGCTATCTATGCGATGCAGAATAATTTAATATAAATCTGGATTTTATTTAAAAACATACCACGTGGAAGCAATTTTCTTCTTATTTTGAAAAATTACTTTAAAATATATAAAAATACTATATAATAAAGTTAATACTCAAAAGGGGATGTTGCTATGAAAACAAAAAATCTTTCGTTGAAGATTGTCATAGCATTAATACTAGGTATTGCAATCGGTTCTATATTTAATATTTTTGCGGGCTCAGCTTTTGTCGAGAACGTAGATAAATACCTATTTAATGTTATCGGACAAATTTTCTTGAATTTAATCTTTATGCTTGTAGTACCAGTAGTATTTGTATCCATTGTTTTAGGAGTAATCGGTGTAGGGGATCCGAAATTATTGGGAGGGATTGGACTAAAGACAATTGCTTTCTTTCTAACTACGACAGCAATTGCAATTATTATTGGAATTACTTTGGCATTAGTATTACAACCTGGGGCAGGTAAATCAGAACTTTTAAATAGTGATGATGTATCAAGTTATCAGCAAACACTAAATAAAGAAAACAGTGCACAAGATTCAGCTGCAAAACAAACATTTGATCAGACGCTTATTAATTTGTTTCCTAAAAATCCATTACAAGCTATGACTGAAGAAAATATGTTGCAAATCATTACATTTGCGATATTTATTGGCGTTGGTATTATTATGGTCGGTTCAAAAGCACAGATGGTACATAAATTTTTAGAACAAACCAATGAAGTATTAATGTATATCGTGACTATGATAATGAGCGTGTTTGCTCCAATAGGAACATTTGGATTAGTGGCACATGCATTTACAGGAGCAGGATTTGGGGCAATCCAGCAACTGGGGATGTACTTCTTTATTGTATTGTTAGCCTTGGCAATCCATTTCTTTGTAGTTTATGGTACTGCTGTGAAGGTTATGGGAAGAACGAGTCCATTGAAATTCTTTAAAGACTTTATTCCTGCTATTACATTAGGTTTTAGTGCCTCAAGCTCGACAGCCACTTTACCAGTTTCTTTGGAATGTACGAAAAAAATGGGAGTTAGACGTGAAATTGCTTCATTCGTTCAACCGTTAGGAGCAACCATTAATATGGATGGTACAGCAATAATGCAAGGTGTTGCTACTATTTTCATTGCACAAATTTCAGGAGTTACGCTATCTTTTGCCCAAATTATAACGGTAGTCGTAATTGCCGTAGTAGCTTCAATTGGAACAGCTGGTGTTCCTGGTGTGGGTCTAATAATGTTAGCCATGGTGTTAAATGCGGTAGGCTTAGATCCAGCTGCAATCGGTATAATCTTAGGTATAGATAGATTGCTAGATATGACAAGAACTTCAGTGAATATAACTGGTGATGCAGCATGTGCATTAATTATTTCTAGAGCTGAAGAGAGAAAATTAGCCGCAAAGAATGAATGAATTTAAATAGTTTAGAATGATAATTTAAGAGGACGAAACATTATTTTAATGTTCTGTCCTCTTTTTTTTATTAAAATCATTAGTTGTAAAAATAAAAGTGTTATTGGTTAATTATTTTTGCAAAATTATTCTATAAAAACAGACTTTATGTTTTAAGTTGTTGTTAAAAATGTTTTTGTTATTAAAAATAAGACTTTAGGACTACCTAAAAAATATTGCTATAACATTACCTTTGTGCAACAATTGTAAACATAGTGTTAAGAAAGGGTAAAGGTAATGTTAAATATATTGAGAAGCTTTAAAAAGCGATTAAAACATTTAGATATTGGTATCATAATTAGTTTTATAATTCTAAGCGTCATCGGTGTCATAATGGTATACAGTGCAAGTATGGTTCCTGCTTCTAAGGGTAGTTTAACAAATGGAACACCCATTGAAGCTAATTATTTCATGAAAAGACAATTTATCTTTTTCATTTTAAGTGTTTGTATAATCTTATTTATTAGTATGTACTTTAATATTAAAATGCTAAGAAATGCCAGTACTCAAAAATTTCTAATAGTAGGGACATTTGCATTATTAATCCTGACGTTACTAATTGGTAAGGATGTAAATGGTTCTAGAAACTGGATCAATCTTGGGTTGTTTAGTTTACAATCATCTGAGTTTTTAAAATTAGTTGCTATTTTTTATCTTTCATATATTTTAGATAAAAAATTAACAAACAATCGAGATTATAAGTTGAAGAATATTGTTCCACCTTTAGGCGTATTAGGTGTGGGATTAGCTCTAGTATTAATGCAGGGAGATCTCGGGGGTACATTATTAACTGTTGCAATTATTGTGGCTATCTTAATGTATTCTGATATCAAAAATAAAATAAAAATACAAATTTTAACTATTACTTCTATTCCTGTAGTACTATACATCTTTTATACTTTAGTTTTTGATTCGAAAAATCTATATAGAATGAAACGAATTAAAGTAGTATTGGATCCATTTAAGTACGAAAATGGTGACGGATATCAACTTACAAATGCATTAGTTTCAATAAGTAACGGTGGCGTATTCGGTCGTGGCCTAGGTAATGGTATTTTGAAATTAGGCTATTTACCAGAACCACATACAGACTTTATATTTACTGTTATTTCTGAAGAATTAGGCCTCATAGGTGTATTACTTATACTACTGATGTATGGTTTTATTATCTTAAAAGGATTTATTTATGCAAACAAAACGCGTAACCACTTTTATAAATTAATTTGCGTAGGTGTAGTTAGTTATTTATTTATGCAAGTATTTGTAAATATAGGTGGTGTATCTGGATTAATACCATTAACTGGTGTAACACTCCCTTTATTAAGCTATGGTGGGTCATCCATGCTAAGTATCAGTATAGCATTGGGAATTTTATTGGCAGTTATCCGAGAAATAAAAAAAGAGTCCAAAGTATATGGATAATACATGGAAAAATCAATTGAATAATTAATGGAAAGGAAGAAGTAATTTGAAGTTATCGAAAAGAGGCAAAATTGTAGCGATTATTTTACTGTTAATACTTATTATAATCGGATTTTTTGCATATAAGTTATTTCATCTTAATCAAGCAATACATGATTCAGACGGTACAGATGAAGCAACGAAAGCAACACAAGAAAAAATAAAAAATAACAAACCAATTTCTATCGCAATATTTGGGGTGGATTCAGATGCGAAGCGCGCTGAGGAAAACATGGGACAACGTACAGATACACTATTAATTGCATCAATTAACCCCGAAAAGAAAAAAACAAAACTCATTTCTATACCTCGTGATATGAATAGTAATATCCCTGATGTCGCTGGTAATCAAAAGATTGCGCATGCTTATGCATACGGTGGTCCAAAGACAGCAATGGACACACTTAGACAAAATTTAGATGTACCGGTAGATGCTTATATTACTTTAGACATGGATGGTTTCGAAAAGATGATTGATATCTTTGATGGTGTAACTGTAACAAGCAACGCAACATTTAGTTATAATGGTTCTAGTTTTAAAGAGGGACAAAAAGTGAAATTAGATGGCGATAAAGCACTGAATTATGTGCGTAGTCGTAAAGAAGAAGGTGCAGGTGGTGACGAAGGTCGTACTGAAAGACAACGTCAAGTGATTGATGCACTATCTAAAAAAGCAAATGGTTCTTCTAATTTATTTAAGATAAACAAAATACTTAAAGTTAGTGAAGAAAATGTTAAAACCGACCTGAACGTTGGAGATTTAAAATCTTTATATTCAAATTATAAGGATGCTACAAATTCTATTGATAAAGAATCTATCGATGGTGAAAATTTAATAGAATCTGATGGAGTTTGGTATTTTGAACCAAATGAAGAAGATAAAAATGTTAAAATAAATGAATATAAGAATAATTTAAAATAGAATATAGGGTTTTAATGTTGAGAGGTGTAAAGCAATGACAGTTATAATATTGCTTATAATAGGACTCGTTTCTTCTATTATAGGTTCTTTAATCGGTGTTGGTGGAGGTATTATCATTGTACCTACGCTAGTTTTTATAGGTGCAAATTTTGATTTATTAAGTGGTATTACAACTCAAACTGCAATTGGTATATCATCTGTGACGCTTGTTTTTACAGGTTTATTTTCAATAATTGCATACCGGGGCAAAGGCAAAGATGCGATTGATTTTAGAAATGGTATTTTATTTTCTATTGGTATTATTCCCGGATCGTTATTAGGGGCTTACCTAAGTCAATTTCTGAATGATATATACTTTAATATTATATTTGGTATATTTTTATTTTTAATTTCAATCTTACTTTTTATAAAAGACTACTTAGCATCTAAAAAGGACAGTACTACAGAAAAAAATGTGAATCTAACATTAGGAATTATTTTTGCATTTTTTGTAGGTATCAGTGCTGGTTTGTTTGGAATTGGTGGCGGTGTGTTAATGACGCCGTTAATGATTATTGTTTTCAACTTCACACCACACGTAGCTGTGGCAACAAGTATGATTATTATTTTTACTTCAAGTTTAGCAAGTTCAGTAGGACATGTGATTCAAGGACATGTGATTTGGGGCTATGGATTGATATTAATCATTGCAAGTTATGTAGGAACAAAATGCGGTGTGAAAATTAATAGATCAATTAATTCTGCAAAGTTATCCAACTTACTTAAATTTGTTTTGATTTGTTTAAGTATCTATTTAATCATCAAAGGATTTATTGAATTGTAAATTTAACAAGTATGAGTAAGATAATGTGCTGATTAATTAAACATTATCATTTGCTTATGACATAGTTGACTAGAATTGAAAATATCATCTTAGCGCATTTTGATTTCTAGCTAGCTTATTAACAATTTATTAGAATAGAAAAAGATGAGTAAATGTAATTTTATTATGCATGCTAACTTATAATAATTTTTACAGAAAATCAGCCTAAAACATGTTATTGTTTTAGGCTGATTTTTTTAATGATAAACATTAGTAGAATAAAATAATTTATATTAACTCCGTACGCTATATTTTTAAACTATTGAATTTCATTATAAAGCTCTATAAATTGTTTGCCTCTTTTACGATTTATAGAATTAAAAATCCATGTTTCACCATCTTTGTCCATAACAACCATTCTATAACAGGTTAATGCTAAACCCATTTTAATGTTTTTAATGTCTGAAAATAAGAATTCATTTTTAAATTTTGGCAGTTTTGCACCATCACTAGTTTTAAAATATAAACGATCGCTGAGCAAAATTAAATCACCAGCAATTGATTGTGAAAGTGAATATTTCAATGTGGCTTGAATAACAAATACCGGATTGTTAAAATCTATATTCATAACTTATTCCTCCAAATTTTAATTACTGAGTTAAATTCAATGAGGTTTGACAGAAGATTCAACTATTTACTTAATATTATCACTAATGTTGCGTGCTATAAAATGTAAACGGAAGCAATAACCCACTTTATTTCATCATGAATGATTTAAAGTGGGTTTAGTATAGTTAAATTATATAAAATCGGCAAAATGGTCTCTATAACGAATATGCAATATAGAACCAACAATAAATAAAATAGTTACTAGGGCAAGGTTATACAGCGTTAAGTGCCAGTGTTCTATAAAATACCATTGATGGTGAAGAACAGATGCTCTATAGCCCTCCGCTAGAAAATAGATAGGATTTAATTTCATTACTGTCATTACTATTTCATTTTTAGGCGTATACAAAATAGAAGATACGAAAAATATGATTCTCATCAATGATTGAACTACCATCTGTGTGTCTCGAATGAGTACACCTAATGTAGAAGTTAATAGTGAAATAACTATAGTGAGTATAAGTGCATAGGGTACAAAAATTAATAATTGTAATGAATATATGGAAGGATAATAACCTCCAAAGAAACATAATATTAATACAATCATAAGTAAACCAAGATGTCCATAAAATCTACTGAATACAATATAACTAGGTATGATAGATAAAGGGAATTTCATTTTAGCTACTTGATTATACTTTGAAGTGATTGATTTTGTACCTTCTAATACACCTTGATTAACGAAAAACCACATACTAATACCGACAATTAACCAATAAATAAATGGAATACCATCATGTGTTGTATTATTTCGTAACCCTAAACCAAAGACAAACCAGTAAACTGCAATTTGCATGGCTGGGTTTATAATCTCCCAAGCGATTCCTAAGTAATTATTGTGATTTGAAATACGTAGTTGAAAGTCTGCTAATCTTTTAATTAAATATAAATTTTTTAATTGCTCTTTTAAAACAAAATATATCGCATTCATTTGAATATATCACTCTTTCATGCTAACTTTTAAAAACTGACAAATAAGATTATACATTATTTAAAAAAATATAAGCAAATATAAATATAATATTAATGATATTAAACTTTAAAGCGTATCTATAGAAAGGTTAGTATATCGTCATTAAACACATTATTTAAGCTAAAAAGAACCTCCCGAATTAGCGAAGCGGGAGGTTCGTTAAAACATTATATAGAATGGTTATATTTTCAAAGGGATATTACCTTTAAAATTTACAAACTGATAAGCTAATTTAACATCGTTATCTGTAGGTGGTTGAACATCCTTTAAAGGATAGCTAAAGTTCATTACTTCCCATTTATGAACACCAAGTTGATGATAGGGCAATATTTCAAATCTTTCTACATTATCTAAAGTATTTATAAATGCCCCTAATTGTATCAAATCTTCTTTAGCATCAGTATATCCGGGAACTAGCACGTGTCTAATCCAAACAGGCTGTTTTATCTCTGATAATTTTTTAGCAATTTTTAATATATGTGTATTAGATTTTTCAGTTAATGCTATATGTTTTTCGTTATCAATATGTTTAATATCTAATAGTATTAAGTCTGTATATTTTAATAATTCATCGAAGTGACGTTGAAAGGCTAGTGTGTCATTTGCGCAGCCTGCAGAAGTATCGATGCATGTATGAATTCCGTTTTCCTTTAATGCTTTAAATAAAGCTGTAATAAAGGGCATTTGCAGTAACGGTTCACCACCACTTATAGTTACGCCTCCTCCAGATGCTTCGAAATAAGGTTTGAAAGATGTTATTTCATCAATCATTTCATCAACTGTTACTTCTCTAGAAAATGAATTAACTTTCCATGTATCTGGATTATGACAATACAAACATCTCAATAAACAGCCTTGCATAAAGAGTATATATCTAATACCTGGACCGTCGACAGTGCCCATACTTTCGACAGAGTGCAAGTGTCCTTTAAGCATTTTGCTCCCACCTTATTAATATTTATTTACATTCTTTCATGGAACGTACGAGAAATAACATCTAACTGTTGTTCTCGTGTTAATTTAATGAAATTAACAGCATATCCAGAAACACGAATAGTTAATTGTGGATACTCTTCAGGGTGATCCATTGCATCTAGCAAAGTGTCTCGATTAAAGACGTTTATGTTTAAATGATGGCCGTGTTGCATAGCGTATCCATCGAGCATACTTGTAAGATTTCTATTTTGTTCTTCTGGTAATTTTCCTAATGATTTAGGAACGATGCTAAAGGTATTTGAAATACCATCTTTACAACAATCATAAGGGATTTTTGCAACAGAACTTAGTGACGATAATGCACCTTTTTGATCTCGTCCGTGCATTGGGTTGGCACCAGGAGCAAATGGTTCACCAGCTTTTCGTCCATCAGGTGTGTTACCAGTCTTTTTGCCATAAACGACATTTGAAGTGATAGTGAGTACACTCATCGTATGTTCAGAATCACGATACGTTTTATGACTTCTTAATTTAGTCATAAAGCGTTCTACTAAATCAACGGCAATATCATCTACACGAGTATCATTGTTGCCATATTTAGGGAAATCTCCATTTATTTCAAAATCAATTACTAAACCATTTTCATCACGTATTGGAGTAACTTGAGCATATTTAATTGCTGACAATGAATCCGCAGCAACTGATAATCCTGCAATACCAGTCGCCATTGTACGTATAATATTAGTATCATGTAACGCCATCTCGATACGCTCGTAACTGTATTTATCGTGCATATAATGAATAACATTTAAAGAATTGATGTAAACACCTGCTAACCAATCCATCATTTTATCAAATTTTTCAAATACTTCATCGTAATTTAATACATTTGAATTGATAGCTTCATAGGATGGTCCTACTTGCATACCAGATTTTTCATCTTTTCCACCATTAATTGCGTATAATAGAGTTTTAGCTAAGTTCGCGCGAGCACCAAAGAATTGCATTTGTTTACCAATTTTCATTGCAGATACACAACATGCAATGCCATAGTCATCACCGTATGATTCTCGCATTAAATCATCATTTTCATATTGAATTGAACTTGTTTTTATACTCATTTTTGCACAGTAGTTTTTAAAATGGGACGGCAATTGTACCGACCAAAGTACAGTTAAATTAGGCTCTGGTGCAGGACCTAAGTTGTCTAATGAGTGCAAGAAACGGAATGAGTTTTTAGTTACAAGTGGTTTACCATTAATTCCTATACCGCCAATTGATTCAGTAACCCAAGTAGGATCCCCAGAGAACAATTCATTATAATCAGGTGTACGTGCAAATTTCACAATACGTAATTTCATAATAAAATGGTCAATTATTTCTTGAACTTCACTTTCTGTTATCGTTCCATTTTTTAAATCTCGTTCAGCGTATATATCTAAGAATGTAGACGTACGTCCTAAACTCATAGCAGCACCATTTTGTTCTTTAATAGCAGCTAAATATGCTAAATAAAGCCATTGTACAGCTTCTTTAAAATTATTAGCAGGGCGTCCAAGATCAAAGCCATATGTTTTCCCTAATGTCTTCAATTCTTTGAGCGAACGATATTGTTCTGATAATTCTTCGCGTAAACGAATAACATCTTCAGACATTTCAGTAGACATAGTATTAAAGTCGTGCATTTTTTCTGCCATCAAAAAGTCAATACCGTATAGCGCAACACGACGATAGTCACCAATTATTCTTCCACGACCGTAAGCGTCAGGAAGACCTGTGATAATACCAGCTTTTCTACAATTAAGCATTTCTTTAGAGTAGGCATCAAACACGCCTTGATTATGTGTTTTACGATAATCTGTAAATATTTTTTCAGTTTCTGAATCTAGCTCATAACCATATGCTTCACATGCTGCTTTAGCCATACGAATGCCTCCAAAAGGCTGCATAGATCGTTTAAATGGTTTCTCAGTTTGGACACCGACAATAGTTTCTAAATCTTTATTTAAATATCCAGCTTCATGTGAAGTGATTGTAGAAGGTACTTTTGTATCCATATCCCACATGCCACCACGTTCACGTTCTTCTTTGGATAAAGCCATCACTTGATCCCAAAGCTTTGTTGTTGCCTCAGTTGGTCCTTCTAAAAATTGATCGTCGCCTTCATATAGTGAGTAGTTTAGTTGGATAAACTCACGAACATCAACATGGCGATTCCAACGTCCATTTTTGAATCCTTGCCAAGCGGTTTCGTGTAATTTTTCTTTTGCTAACATTTTTACTCCTCCATTCATTTTGTTAATAATTTCACAAACATTGTAACATTATCCTTGTTATATTTTTCACAATGTTTGTGAAAGTTTTTAATACAAACTGTGAACGATTTGAGAAACTGTAGGAATTTATATGACAGTTTTATAATATTGTGTGTCTGTTATACAACAGGTGATGATAGGAGTATTATTGGTGATTAAAGAAAAGGCTAGAATGATGATGAGTATAAAAAAGGGAAGAAATACAAAACAAACCATATTTATCCTTAATAATTAGTGGATAAATATGGTTTAATAAATTGTGCATATATAATAGAAGGTTTTAGAAATTAAATTGTGCATAAATTTATATTAACCATTATGATAACAGTAATTAGTACACTTTTTATACACAATATTAATTAAAAACAATTGTTTTATTGCCATCATTAACGATGATTTTATGTTGAACATGATATTCAACTGCTTGAGCTAAAACAGAAGACTCGACATGACGACCAATTTTACGTAAATCTTGTACATTATAACGATGATTAATACGTGTGACATCTTGGTCTATAATTGGTCCTTCATCTAAATCAGATGTTACGTAATGGCTTGTTGCACCGACTAATTTTACGCCGCGTTCCCAAGCTTGTTTGTATGGATTTGCTCCAATAAATGATGGTAAGAAAGAATGGTGTATATTAATAATTTGATTAGGATAGTGACTGACAAAATTATCAGTAAGTATTTGCATATACTTAGCTAAAACGATTAATTCTACTTCGTGTTTTGCGCAAATATCTAATATATTTTGTTCGACAACTGCTTTGTCATTATTGCTTGGTACATAGTAAAAAGGGATATTAAATGATTCCGCAAAATGTCTATTGTTTTCATGATTACTGACAACACAAGTGATTTCAGCGGGGATTTCTTTACGCTGAACTCTTAATAACACTTCATTAAAAGCATGATCTTCTTTCGATACAAATAATGCGATTTTTGTTTTGTCACTTGTATCAAAAATATCAAAATTAATATCATTTTGACTTAAAGTGCTTTCTAGAGCTTCTTTCAATTGTTTTGCTTTTTCAAACTCAAATCTTAAAAATAATTTTCCTTCGGTATCTTGCGCATGATCATATTCTGTAAAGTGATCAAGATGTAAAATATTAGAGCCGTATTCTGCAATAATATTTGTAATTAATGATGTTATACCGACTTTGTCATTGCATGTTGCGAGTAATATGTATTTATCTTCCATTTAAGCACCTCAAAGTTTAATAAAGTACTTAAAATTATAGGGAATATTCTGAACAATGTAAATAAATAAAATGTTTTTCAACAAAATCAGAACAATTTATAGTTTTAACTATACTATTATAGTAGAAATAAGCTATAATGATAAATAGTGTTTTTATCTTTTATGAGTAATAAGTAAATCTTGATGATGACACTTTTCACGAAAATAATACGCTTACAAACAAAGTGATTTTTGTTTGTAAATTAATTATAAGATATAAGATTGATTATTTTGATAATTGCGCCAATGATAAAAAACGATGAAAATTTGATTTCACTCTTTTATTTTCTTAAAAATTGTATTAAGATGTAATTTGTGTTTCAAGAAGCGTGTATTATTGCAATTTCTTGTGTCCGGATAAAATATTCTTTAGATGAAAGGTAGATTAAAGTAATGGATAGACAGAATTTCACAGATTTAATTCAAACAAAATTTAAAATGGTACGTATTGAAGCAGGTTATACGCAAGATACGATGGCCCAAACTATTGGTCTTTCAAAAAAGACTTTAGTACAAATAGAAAAAGAAAGAGTACTACCTAACTGGACAACATGTGTGTCAATTTGTGCATTATTTAGAGATTCAGATGTTTTAAATAGTACATTTGGTTGTGATCCTTTAGAAATGGTACAAACTATTTCTCGTAATCACTGTGCGTACCCTAACCATTCAACAACAAGTGACATTTACTGGAACACTGTTGATAGCCGTAATGGTTTTATCTTACAAAGCAATAAAGTAAGTGATATTTATCGCGTACTTAACCAAGAAACACAACCAATATTTGGTACTTCTAAATTAAGAGAAGCAGAAACATATTTTGGTAGAATTTCTAAAGAAGAGTTAATGCACGTATAATATTAATTCAATTTGTGATAGAAGAATCATTATTTATATAATTTGGTGACATAGGACTTTAAATTGTATATGAATGATTTAGTCACTATACACTACTTGACCTAAACAAAAGATTTAGGTCTTTTTTTATTTTTAATGTTTTTTTAAAATGAATAAGTGTGTTCTTCTACACAATTAAACTATATGTATTGTACAATGTTTAAGAGTGTATTTTTATTATAAGTACGTAATCAAGTTAAATAAAAAGGAGAAACTTTTATGCATGCATTTTTAATAATTATATTTATGATGATAATTGGTGCATTAATAGGTGGAGTAACGAACGTTATTGCTGTAAAAATGTTATTCCATCCATTTAAAACATATTATATTTTTAACAAACGCGTTCCATTCACGCCAGGTTTAATACCAAAACGAAGAGCAGAAATTGCTGATAAAATTGGTCAAGTTGTTGAAGAACATTTACTTACTGAAAGTATGATTCAATCTAAATTAAATGCAACAGCAACGAGAACTGCAATCGAAGAGGTAATACAAAAGCAAATTGAGAAATTAAAAGAAGATCGTATATCTTTAGATTATTTAGCAAATAAAGTTGATATAGATATTGCCCAATTGGCAAATGGTAAAATTGAAACGATTATGTCAGAAAAATTAGAACTGTTTTATTATGATCATCGCAATACACCTATTACACAATTAATTCCTGAAAATATTGAAAAAAGTATAGATAAAAAAGTCGAAGCTGTACCAGAAATACTATTTGATAGAGCGCGTGTCTACTTAAAATCTGAAAAAGGCGCAGCAGATATCGCCGCAATGTTAGATACATTCTTCAATGAAAAGGGTAAAATTGTCGGGTTATTACAAATGTTTATGACGAAAGAAAGTATTGCTGATCGTATCCAACATGAATTAATCAGATTGACTAATCATCCCAAAGCGAAAGATATTGCAAATCAAATTATCGATAATGAATATGAAACATTCAAATCCAAACAATTAAGTGAAGTGCTAAATGAACAACAATTTCAATCTTTTAAAACATCAATAACTGATTTAGCAATAGGTTACATGGATATCAATAATATGGCAACGAGATCACTAAATACGCTTACGCCAAACTTTATACAATTTTTAGAAAATAAAGTAACCCAAAAGTTAACGAATGTAATTATTGAAAATGCATCAAAACATATGTCGCCAATTATGAAGAAAGTTAATTTACGACAAATGGTTGAACAACAGATTAATACGTTTGATTTAGCATATATTGAAAAACTTATTATAGATATCGCAAATAAAGAGTTGAAATTAATCATGTTTTTAGGTTTCTTATTAGGTGGTATTATAGGTTTATTACAAGGGATAATTGCAATTTTTGTATAACATATTAAATTATGTTATTGTAATATCGATGTGGTTTTAACACATATACAAAAAAGGAGTGAAGCATAGTGGCAGTAAATTTATACGATCATGCAAATCAATTAGAACAAGCATTAAGAGAAAGTGATGAATATCAAGCTATTCAAAATGCTTATGCAAAAGTTAAAGAAAATCAAGAATCAAAAGATTTATTTGATGAATTCCGTGAAACACAATTAAATTTCCAACAAAAACAAATGCAAGGTGAAGAAATCGGTGAAGAAGAGCTACAAAAAGCACAAGAACAAGCTCAAAAAATCGAAAATGATTCTAACATTTCTGAATTAATGGCTGCTGAACAAAACATGAGTCAAGTATTCCAAGAAATTAACCAAATCATTGTAAAACCTTTAGATGAAATTTACGCTGACTAATTTTTGTTAGTGTAACGTATAAAGACTATGATACAAACAAATATTGTGTTGTAGTTTAAATGGAGAGTACAGAAAACTAATTATTTTATAACTAAGATTTTGTCATCCATCATGGTACTAGTGACTATAATTGAAATAGTTTAAATTAAGCGCAATTCGAATTAGTCAGTAGTTACTAATACAATATTTGAGGCTGAGGCATATATTTATGTGTCAGCCTCATTTTTTTGTGACCCTTTTTAAAGATTTTGTTTTAATTTAAAAAACGATGAATATGGCTTTGTGATAAGGTATTTAATAACAATTTGAAATGATATTGTCTTGAATTGAGCATCTTTTGTTTTATCGACTGTCTAATAGGCAATGTGGTAAAATATACTAATACAAGGTATTTGTATGCATAAATTTTAGTAATGGTTGAAATATGTAATCTGTTACTGAAGTATTCAAAATGCATCAGCTTAAATAAAGCTTTCAATAAAGGAGAAAGATACTGTATGGTGAAATTTATTCATTGTGCTGATTTACACTTAGATAGTCCTTTTAAGTCTAGAGATTATCTCAGTCAGCCTATTTTCGAAGATATTCAAAAAAGTGCTTATGAAAGTTTTGAAAAAATAGTGGACTTAGCATTAGCCGAAGAAATCGATTTTATGATTATTTCAGGTGATTTATTTGATCAACAAAACCGCACATTACGTGCAGAAGTGTTTTTAAAGAAGCAATTCGAACGTTTAGAAAGAGAACAGATTTTTGTCTATTTATGTCACGGTAACCATGATCCTTTATCATCAAATATTGGTACTGTGTGGCCAGACAATGTATCAGTTTTCTCTGAAAATGTTGAAACATATCAAACAATAACTAAAAACGGTGAGGAAATTTATCTTCATGGTTTTAGCTATCAAAATGATGCTAGTTATGAGAATAAGCTCGATGCATATCCAACTAGCCAAGGCTATAAAGGTATTCACATTGGCATTTTGCATGGCACATATAGTAAAACTAGTACAAATGACCGTTACACAGAGTTTAGATTAGAAGACTTAAATAATAAATTGTATCACTACTGGGCATTAGGACACATACACGAACGTCAACAATTGAGCGATATGCCACAAATACATTATCCTGGCAATATACAAGGAAGACACTTTAAAGAGCTTGGTGAAAAAGGTTGTCTCCTCGTTGAAGGTGATAACTTAAATCTCAATGCTAAATTTGTGCCAACGCAATTTATACGTTTTGAAAAAGCGACTCTAGAAACAAAACAAACGTCTAAACAAGGCCTTTTTGATGCTATACAAGCATTTAAAACACAAGTTAGAAAAAATGGTAAGGCAATCTATCAGCTCAAGGTATTAGTAGATTCAGATCAATGGATATCTGAACAAGATATTTTACAAATTCATGAAATGATAAGTGACTATGAGGCCAATGAACATAACTTTGTATTTATTGAAGATTTAACAATCAAGAATAAGTATGAGGATCAAAATACATTAGTTAAAGAATTTTCTCCTGAGTTAATCGAGGATAATATCTTATATGATCAAGCGATGAATGACTTATATTTAAACCCTAAAGCATCTAAGTATCTAGAAAACTATAGCGATTTTGATAGACGAGATCTTATTGAACATGCTGAAGAACTCTTGAAGTCAGATATGAGGGGAGAATAAAATGAAAATTAAATCATTAGAGATTTACGGCTACGGTAAATTTATACAAAGAAAGATTGAATTTGATGAATCATTCACTGAAATTTATGGAGAAAATGAAGCGGGTAAATCAACGGTCCAAGCATTTATTCATTCCATACTTTTCGGCTTCCCAACTAAGAAAGAAAATGAGCCACGGTTAGAGCCTCGATTAGGAAACCAATACGGCGGTAAGTTGACTTTAATTCAAGATGATGGGTCTTTAGTAGATGTTGAACGTATTAAAGGCAGTGCAACAGGTGACGTAAAAGTATACTTACCTAACGGAACTATTAAAGATGAAACTTGGTTAAATAAAGAATTGAATTTTATTTCTAAGCGTACATATCAAGGTATTTTTTCTTTTGATGTACTTGGGCTTCAAGATATTCATAGAAAAATGGATGAAACTCAATTACAAAATTATTTGTTACAAGCAGGCGCATTAGGTTCAACAGAATTTACAAGTATGCGTGAAATATTAAGTAATAAAAAAGAAATGTTATATAAGAAAAATGGTCGTAATCCTATCATAAATCAACAATTAGAACAGTTGAAAGAACTTGAAGGACAAATTCGAGAAGAAGAAGCAAAGTTAACATCATATAAAAGATTAGTTGATGATAAAGATAAAGCTGAACGTAGGTTAAGTACTTTAAAGCAAAACTTAACACAACTATCTAAAATGCATGAGCAAAAACAAAAAGAGATTGCATTACATGAACAGACTCAAGAATGGAAACAACTAGAAACCCAATTAAATATTGAACCAATAGTGTTTCCAGAACAAGGTATTGATCGTTATGAATCTGCGAAAATACAAACACAAAATTTAAAACGTGATATTGGTTTGCGTGAAGAACGATTAGCACATCTAAAAACAGAAAATGAAAAAGTAAATGTGCCCAAACAAAGTGATATAGATGCATTTAATCATTTACATCAACAAGAAAACGAAATTAAGCAAAAAGAATATGAACTAAAATCTGTAGAAAAAGAAATAGAAGATAAAAAGCGTGAAAAATCAGGGTTAAGTTCAAATATTGGTTGGCAAGATGTGCATCATCAAGTAGACGATTCTGAAGCAATGAAAAGTCACGTTAGCAATCAAATAAAAAACAAACAAGAACAAACTGCATATATACAACAACTGGAACGTAACATTGAAGAAAATAAAATTGATAAAGACACAAACAATGCAGAAATAGAATCATTAGAAGCAGACATTGTTCCAGAAGAAAATTTCGAGAAGAAAAAGCAATATAATAAAAGAGTATTTGAATTACAAGAAAAAAATAATCTCTATCAAAAAATGAAAGAGGCATTTGATACTGAACAACGAGAAAATGAGAAAAAACAAAATTTATTACGTATAGCTCTAATGATATTAGCGGTAATAGGAATTGGGTTAACAATCTTTTCATTTGTATCAGCAAATATTATTTTCGGTATCGTATTTGCTATTTTATCTCTAGTCTTTATCACAGGTTTATTCTTTGTAAAAACAAAAGAAATTGGGCATAGCGAAACATTTTCAAAAGAGATTGATGATTTGCAACAGCAAGTGAATCATTTAGAGGACAATTATGACCTTGATTTTGATTTGGATGATCAGTATAGAGTTCGCGAACAATACCAAACTGCAATTAAAACAAAAGAAGCAATTAATAAGAAAGCAACTTATTTAGAAGACACGTTAGAGCAAGCCAAACAACATTATCAAACTGCACAGAACAATATTAATGATGTTAAAGCAGACTTGTTCTTATCTAATAAAATGTCAGATGAATTAATTATTGATAGCATTAATACAATGAATAAAATTAAAGAACATGATGTTCATATTACTGAACTTCATAAAAAAGCACATGAATTACAACAACAATTAGATGAATTCTATGCTCATGCACAAGAAATCACTAAAAACCAATTTTCATATTTTAATAAACTTTCATTGTTCCACGATATAAGACAATGGCTAAAAGAAGAAACAAATAATTTAGATAAGTGGAATAGAAATAATGAACAAATTAAGCTACTTGAAAGTGAGGTTTCACAACTTCATAATAGACTCAATGAAAATAGTAATGTCATTTCACAATTATTCAATTTTGTTAATGTTAACGATGAAGAGTCTTATTATCAACATCATGTTCAACATCAAAATTACCATCAACAGATGGCACGTTTTAATGATTTATCAAAATATCTAGAAAATCAAAATTACAATTATGATTCTAGTTCTAGATTGAGTGAGAAAACTGCTGCACAATTGACAAATGAAGATGAAGTGCTTGCGCGTCAAGTTGATGATTATAACGACCAATATTTAGAATTACAGTCACAAGTAAGTGACTTAAATGCTAAAATAACTGATATGGAAACAGATAAAACTTTAGCTGATTTAAGGCATAGATTCCATATACTTAAAAATAAAGTAAATGACGAAGCTAAAGATTGGGCTAGCCTTAGTTATCTACAAGCTTTGGTAGAAGGGCATATTAAGCAAATTAAAGATAAACGTTTGCCACAAGTGATAAACGAAGCGACTAATATCTTTTCGCATTTAACAAATGGTCATTATGTGCAAGTAACATATGCTAATGACGATTTAATGGTAAAACAAGTAAATGGACAGATGTATGAACCAGTAGAATTAAGTCAATCTACGAAAGAAATTTTATATATTGCATTACGTTTGAGTTTGATTCAAACTTTGAAACCGTATTATCCATTCCCAATTATTATTGATGACGCTTTTGTGCATTTTGATAAATATAGAAAAGACATCATGATGAATTATTTAAGACAAATGCCAAGCAGCTATCAAATTTTGTATTTTACATGTGTGAAAGATACGAGTGTGCCTTCAAAACAAATTATAACTTTAAATAAAATAGAGGAAGGCGGTAAATAATGAGAAATGTTGAAAATTTAAATCCTGGAGATTCAGTGGATCATTTTTTCTTGATTCATAAAGCTACACAAGGTGTAACTGCTCAAGGTAAAGACTATATGACGCTTCATCTACAAGACAAAAGTGGAGATCTTGAAGCGAAACTTTGGACTGTAAGTAAAGAGGATATGAAAGTATTAGAGCCTGAAAAGATTGTACACGTTACAGGCGATATCATAAATTATCGTGGCCGTAAGCAAATGAAAATTAATAAAATAAAATTGGCTACACCAGAAGATAATATGAAAACACAAGATTTTGTAGACGGTGCACCTATGACACCTGATGAAATTCAAGAAGAGATTTCACATTATATGTTAGAAATTGAAAATGCGACATTACAACGCATTACACGTCATTTAATACGTAAACATCAAGAAGCATTCTTTACATTTCCGGCTGCAAGTACACACCATCACAACTTTTCAAGTGGTTTAAGTTACCATGTGTTAACAATGTTGCAAGTAGCTAAATCAATATGTGATATTTATCCATTATTGAATCGCAGTTTATTATATAGTGCTATTATTTTACATGATTTAGGTAAAGTCAGAGAATTAAGTGGACCAGTGGCTACGTCTTATACAGTTGAAGGAAACTTATTAGGTCATATATCGATTGCAAGTGATGAAGTTGCTGAAGCTGCTAGAGAATTAAACATTGATGGTGAAGAAGTATTATTATTACGCCATATGATTTTAGCACATCACGGTAAAATGGAATTTGGATCACCTAAATTACCACACATGAAAGAGGCTGAAATATTGTTCTTTATTGATAACATAGATGCGAAAATGAACATGTTTGAAAAAGCATTTAAGAAAACAAATAAAGGACAATTTACGGAACGTATCTTTGGATTAGATGGTAGACAATTTTACAATCCAACATCATTAGATTAATAGTTAAGGCTATTTGATTAAGCTAGAAAATTTTCTTGAAATAGCTTGATGAAAGAGGTTTTTAAATTAAATATTGAGAGTAGGGCTGCAATTACTTTTAAAATGATTGCATCGTCCTACTCTCATTTTTATAACTTACTTTTCTTTATAGTATAAAAAAAAGAGGTTAGGAAAATTCCTAACCTCTTTTTTGAATTTATTATTGTCCTGTAGACATGCCAGCGCCACTTTGTTGCATCATTTGTTGTTGTTGTTGCTGCTGTTGTTGTTGTTTAATTTTTTCAGGATCTAATATTGAGTCTTCGATTGCTTTTTTGATATCTCTATCTTTGTAATCTACTTTATATTCATCCAATAGCTCTTTATATGCATCTGTTAGTAATTTAGGTTCTTTTTGAACTTTAGATTGAATTAATTGTGATTTAAGTTTGCCTTTTTCTTTATCAAAATCATCTTGTTTATCTGCTTTAATGATGTGATAACCATAATCAGTTTTGACTACGTCAGAGATGCTACCTTCTTTAAGCTTGAAGAGTGCTTTTTCAAATTTATCTTCCATTTGACCTTTGATAACGTAACCTAAGCTACCATCTTTTTTAGCTGAAGATTTATCCATTGATTCTTTTTTAGCAATTTCGCCAAATTTATCTGGATCTTTTTCAACTTGTTTTTGGATTTTTTCTGCTTTAGCTTTAGCATCTTTATCTGATAAACCTTCTTTATCATCTTTGTTTTCTTTAACTTTAATTAAGATGTGAGAGCCTTTTTTAGTATCTTCTTTAATCTCTTTATCTGAGATATCTACTTTGTCATTAAGCAATTCTTTTTGATAAGCTTGTAATTTTTTCTGCTCTTTGTAATCGCCTAGAGACATTTTTTGTTGTTTTAACATGCTTTCAAATTGGTCTTTACCACCATATTGTTTTTGCTCTTTTTCAACTTCCTTATCAATATCTTTAGTGTTAACTTCATCTTTATATTTATCAGCCAGTAGTTTGTTTAATAAAATAGAGAAAGAACTGTTAGCAATTTGTTCATCGCCAATTTTATTCATAACATCTTCTACTTTAACGTCACCAGCTTTGGAAGAAATGATTGTATCTTCTTTTGAGTCTGTTGCACTGTTACCACACGCACCTAATAATAAAGCACTAGCTGTAACAGGAAGTATAACTTTTTTCAATGTTTTCATGGTTGGAACTCCTTTTGTAAGAATAACAACGTAAATATAACATATTATTGTTTAATCACCAATTAGAAACACAATTTCTAAGACTATAGTATTAGTTTGTTTATAAAAAAACAACAAAATCGAATTTTAAAAATAAGATTTTGTTGCTTTATTAAAATAATTTAAATTGTAAAAAATTATTGAAAACAGCTTTTGAAACATTATTATTATTTAAAATTTTAGTTATATATGACGTTCATGTTTGGACTCAACTTTATTTAATATATTAATGCCTGTTTGATGTTCTTCAATGTAAGTGCCTTCGTTTGAAAATATAATAATCTTTAAGTATAGAAAATCCATTACTGAATAGCCCATGTTTAATGCAATAAGAAACATTAGATAATGTCCATACTGCGGGAATAAAGTGCTTAAATAAGCGCAAACTGTAGTGATTATAATAACTGGTGTCATCAAATCAAAACAAAAATAATACTTATTTACAGGCGTGTTCACGTACGTGTTATAAAAAGGAATGTTTTTTTGCTTTAATAACTTATACTTTTTAAATGATTTATAGTACGGAAACAAAAAGAATAAATGAATTGCTTTATGAATAGGGTATAAAACTAATACGAGTAACAAGAAAATTAAAAAATATTTATCTGTTAACTTTGTATTTGAAAAGAAGTATAAAATTTCATAAGCAATGAGAAATGTAATGATTGTTGTGACTAAACTAAGAAAAGCAATCCTAGGTAAACCAAAACGAGCATTAATATCTATTTGCCGTGTACAAAGATACATTATTCGGTCATACTCCTTTATATTATAATTCGCATGCTATATACTTTCGTATTATCTATCTTAATAGAAAAATCGTCAAGATAAATTTGTATCTAGTATTTGCACTTAAATTTAAGTCTTATATTACGGTTTTAGCCTGAATAGCTAATGATTAAAAAAGAACTGCAACTCACACCAATAAAGGGTGAGTTGCAGTTCAGAAATATTGGCAACAGACTTTAAACCAAGCCGCGATTAACTTAATTATCTTTTTCAAACGCTTTAGTAATTTCATCTCCGCGGTTTTGGAGGTTCTCTATATGAGATTGTAGTTTTTCAATGTTAGGGTTTATATCTGATTTAAAATCACCAATCATTGTTTTAACTTCATCACCAATTGAACTACCAAATTCAGTGCCTTCAGACTTTATTTGAGCAATATAGTTAGTGATGTCGTTTATGCTTTGCTTAATTGTATTGATTTCTCTATTAAATTCAGACTCAGCGCCAACGGGTTTCTTCGCGTGTTCAATGTATTCATTAGAATCTTTTTTATCACGATTCATCAACGCTACGCCTAGACCAGTAGCAACTCCGGCACCTAGACCTAATAGTATTTGAGCTGTTTTCATAAAAATTCTCCTCATTTCTAAATAATATCTCAACGGTTAATAATTTTTATATACCCCATATGTTATAAGGTAAGCATTTTTAATCGAAGTGAGCAGCTATCTCTTCTGCGATTTTTGCCTTTTGTTCATCATCGATACTTTCTGCATGTGTTTCCCATTTATAACCAAAACCATCCACATCGTTTTCGTACCTTGGTAATAAATGGAAATGAAGATGGAAAACAGATTGATCGGCAAATTCGCCATTATTTTGTATAATATTTAATCCGTCAGGGTTAAAAGCTGATTTTATAGCATTTGCTACTTTTGGTAAAGCAACTCCGATATGTGTCATAGTTTCACTATCAGTTTCAAAAATATTTGCAGATGCTTTTTTTGGTATTAATAATGTGTGACCTTTTGTAACTTGTGAAATGTCTAAGAATGCATATACGTGTTCATCTTCATATACTTTATAACTCGGAATTTCACCATCGATAATTTTACTAAAGACTGTTTCTGACATAAAAGCTTCACTCCTTGTAAGATTGTTACTGCCTATTATAGCATTACTATATTATTCACGTCAGTTTTCGCAATAAATTTATACCTAAAGCTTAATTTTTGATACAATATGATTTGTGGAGGTGCCATATGACAGTAAAAGTAGAACATTTAACAGGCGGATATGGTAAACGACCTGTAATTAAAAATATAAATTTTGAACTCAATCAAGGAGAAATTGTTGGCCTTATTGGGCTGAACGGTGCAGGAAAGAGTACGACAATTAAACATATGTTAGGATTACTGACGCCAATGGAAGGTAGTCTAACTATTTCAGATATCAACATTAATCAAGATGTAGAGACTTATAGAAGGAAACTATCGTATATTCCTGAATCTCCAGTTATATATGAAGAACTAACATTACAAGAACACATTTATATGACGGCTATGGCTTACAATATTAGTAGGGAAGAAGCAATGGAACGAGCGCACCCGTTACTCAAGACTTTTAGATTAGAAGATGAGTTACATATCTTCCCAAGTCATTTCTCTAAAGGAATGAAACAAAAAGTAATGATAATCTGTGCTTTTATAGTAGATCCTGAACTATACATTATTGATGAACCATTCTTAGGTTTAGACCCTTTAGGAATTCAATCAATGTTAGATTTAATGGTTGAGAAAAAGAATGAAAATCGAACAGTTTTAATGAGTACACACATTTTAGCAACTGCAGAAAGGTATTGCGATCGATTTTTAATCATGGATGAAGGTGAAATTGTAGCTTTCGGTAATTTAGAAGAACTTCGTAAGCAGACAGGCTTAGAAGGTAAAACACTAGATGAGATTTACATCCATGTAACACAAGGTGGCAATAATTCATGACACAGAATGCTAAGCAATTATTTTTTAGTAGAAAAAAGGAAATCAGTAAAGAAAAGCAATATTATAATAAATTTATTTTCAATGGCCATTTTTCTGTATTTCTTGTTATTTTATTAGGTGCATTTATATTAGGATATGGTGATTGGTTAAAGTCTATACCACAGCATATTAATTATGCTTTGATTACAAGTGTTATTGTGGCAATTACCTCTATGTTTCCATTAAGGACTTTATTGAAAGATGCAGACAGGTTATTTTTATTGCCTTTCGAAAAAAATATGGAAACATACATGACACAATCGCTTGTTTATAGTTATTTTTCGCGAATAGGACTTCAACTTTTAATTTTAATCGTGCTATTTCCATTGTTTTTCGTAATAAATAACCGATCATTTGGATTTTATATACTGTTTGCTGTGTTAATGCTAGTTATGCCTTATTTAGGATTATTAGTGAAATGGCAATGGTACAAGTATAAATTAGAAAGTTGGTCTCTCCATCTTGTATTGTTTATCGTTTACGCTTCGGGGTACTATGTTGCGTTAGATGCAAAGCATTTATCTAGTTTAACCTCTATATTCGTATTAATTGGATTAGCCATTTTGCTTAAAAACCAAAATAAAAATCAATTATTTCCTTGGGAAAGAATGATTAAGTCAGAACAACAACATCATATGAATTATTATAAATTTGTGAATATGTTTACCGACGTTAAACACTTAAAGGAAACGGCAGTACGTAGAAGTTATCTTGATCCAGTGTTAATCACTCCGAAAAACAAGAAATTTAATGAAAACTATATGTATCTTTATTTGTTTATTAGAAGTTTTGCAAGAGGTAAAGATGCGTTTAACATAATATTAAGATTAGTTGTATTAGCGATGATTTTAATGTTTTGGTTAGATCAACCATTGGTTACTCTAATTATAGGTAGTCTTTTTATGTATATAATTTTATTACAAATGGCTCAGTTTTATACACAGCAAGCATATGGCTTGTGGCCACAAGTTTGGCCGAGCCCAGATACTAAAGTAATAAAAGGCTATGAACAATTTCTATATAGACTCATGTTTATTGTTGGTGTATTGTTTGTAATCGTTTATGCAATCACATTACCGATGTATAGCTATTATGGTTTGTTATTCTTTTTAGTAGGGTGGTTAACCATCAGAAACGTTGTCAAAAAACTCAAATATCAAGAATCATTACTAAAAGATTAAAAAAGTGGTCGTTACTCTATACATCATTAAATGAAATGAGCAACGACCACTTTATTTTGATATGATCTTTACGAAAAATTAATTATCGTCAATTGGGAACAGATATCTTTCGAAATAACTTGAATGTTGACCACTAGAGCCAAAGAATTGACTAAGCGCAAGTTTATCAAAATTATCTTTGAAAACAGATGAAGCTTTAAAATCTTCATAAGCTGTTCTACTTTCAAAACCAAAGTAAATCTTATAAGTTAAACCATGCTCTGGTTTTAAGAAACGGTAGCATCTATAACCTGCAAATTGTTTGAAATCAGTAGTTAAATTTTCTAATCTTTTTTCTAGTTGATAAGCATGATCTTCTGATGTTGGTACAAAGATTACAGAATAAAAATAGTTTTCGTTTAAATCCCCTTCAGACTCAAGGATATTATAAATTAAAGGCTGTTTTAATACTGATTTTTCATCTGTTTCTTCCAAAATCACTGAAGAATCTGATGCAGAAAATTGTAATAAGTTATGGTCAGGATTATTCAATCTAATTTGATTTAAATAACCAAACGTCCCATAAGATGCAAAAATTTTCATAAAGATTTTCCCCCTTGCTTTGTTTATGGAAGTATAGTTAACTACTATACCTTACTATAAGATATATCTAGTTTTTCAAATAGATATAAAATAAGCTTTGATAACATTATAATTGATTTCTATCATAAAACAATAGTCAAATGATTAAATCGGGAAAAGCTAACAGTTTGTCTTTTTTATGACATTTAAGCACAATGAAATACGAGTGATAATGGAGTATGGTATTATAGATAAGAATGATTACAATGTAGGAGGATTAAAAGGTGCATAATAAAAATAATACAATCCTAAATATGATTAATGGTGAAGCTGTGTCACATACGCCAGTATGGTTTATGCGACAAGCAGGGAGGTCACAACCTGAATATAGAAAATTAAAAGAAAAGTATTCGTTATTTGAAATTACGCACCAACCAGAATTGTGTGCATATGTAACACATTTACCTGTAGATAATTATGATACAGATGCAGCTGTACTTTATAAAGATATTATGACGCCATTACAACCGATTGGTGTAGACGTTGAAATAAAGTCAGGAATTGGTCCGGTTATTCATAATCCGATAAAAAATATTCAAGATGTTGAGAAACTAGGTGTTATAGATCCAAAACGAGACGTGCCCTATGTTTTAGATACAATAAAATTATTAACTGAAGAAAAATTAAATGTACCTTTAATAGGCTTTACTGGTGCACCATTCACTTTAGCGAGTTATATGATTGAAGGTGGACCTTCAAAAAATTATAATTTTACAAAGGCAATGATGTATAGGGACGAAGCAACATGGTTCGCATTAATGGATCATCTTGTTGATATGTCTATCACTTATACTGCCGCTCAAGTAGAAGCGGGTGCCCAAATCATTCAAGTATTTGATTCTTGGGTGGGCGCGTTAAATGTTCAAGATTATCGTTATTATATAAAACCAGCTATGAATAAGTTGATCAGTGGTATAAAAGCAAAATATAATGTGCCAGTTATTTTATTTGGAGTTGGCGCGAGTCATTTAGCTGATGAATGGAATTCTTTACCAATCGATGTTTTAGGGTTAGATTGGCGTTTATCTATTAAAGAGGCCAATGCGATGAATATTAATAAAACGTTACAGGGTAATTTAGATCCATCTCTGTTATTAGCACCTTGGGATGTTATAGAAGAAAGATTAAAAGTGATTTTAGATCAAGGTATGGAGCATGGGAAACATATTTTTAATTTAGGTCATGGTGTTTTTCCAGAGGTGAAACCTGAAACTTTAAAACGAGTGACTACGTTTGTACATGAATACACACAAAGATAGTACGACATAAACTTTGGCTACCAAGATTCACAAATAATTATGTCATATAAATCTAAAATTTATTATACAAGAGGATGATTTTAAAATGACAAAAACGATAGGTCTATTAGTAATGGCTTATGGTACACCATATAAAGAAAGTGACATTGAACCATATTACACTGATATTAGACGTGGTAAAAAGCCATCTGATGCAGAATTACAAGATTTAAAAGATAGATACCAATTTATAGGAGGACTATCTCCTTTAGCAGGTACGACAAATAGACAAGCTGAAGCTTTACTAGACGCGCTCAATGAAGCATATGAGGATGTGCAATTTAAACTTTATATAGGATTGAAACACATCTCTCCATATATAGAAGATGCAGTACAATCAATGCATGAAGATGGTATAGATGAGGCAGTTACGGTTGTGTTAGCGCCACATTACTCAAGTTTTTCAGTGGGATCTTATAATACACGTGCCCAAAAAGAAGCAGATAAATTCGGTATACAATTTAAACATGTAGCGCATTATTATCAACAGCCTAAATTTATACAATACTGGACTGAAAAAATTAATGAAACACTAACAAAAATTCCACGCGAAGAGCATGATGAAACTGTATTAGTAGTATCGGCTCATAGCTTACCTAAAGGACTGATTGAGAAAAATAATGATCCTTATCCGAATGAATTACATCATACTGCACAATTATTAGAGGAGCAATCTGATATCATTCATGTGGCAGAAGGATGGCAATCGGAAGGTAACACGGGTACGCCGTGGTTAGGGCCAGATGTTCAAGATTTGACGAGATCTTTGTATGAAACACACGGATATAAGCATTTCATATATACACCTGTAGGATTTGTTTGTGAACATTTAGAAGTATTGTTTGATAACGATTATGAATGTAAAGTGGTTTGTGATGAACTAGGAGTAAATTATCACCGACCTTCAATGCCTAATACAGATCCATTGTTTATCAGTGCAATCGTTGATGAAGTTAAAAATGTTTATTAAAGGAAGCGTGAATTAATTTGGGTAAAAGTATCGCAATAATTGGTGCTGGTATTACAGGATTATCTAGTGCTTATTTTATAAAAAAATTACGTCCCGATGTAGATGTAACTATATACGAATCTTCTAATAGAACTGGTGGAAAAATCCAAACATATAGGAAAGATGGTTATACTATTGAGTTAGGCCCAGAATCTTATTTAGGGCGCAAACAAATTATGACTGATATTGCTCAAGAGATTGGTTTAGAAAATGACTTGATTACTAATCAAACTGGACAGTCTTATATCTATGCAAAGAATAAATTGTTTCCAATACCTGGTGGGTCTATACTAGGCGTGCCAACAGATATAAAACCATTTTTAAAGACAAAGTTAATCTCTCCTAAAGGAAAATTGCGTGCTGGATTAGATTTATTTAAAAAGCCGACAGAAATGGATGAAGATATTTCAGTAGGCGCATTTTTCCGAGAACGTTTGGGTGATGAGGTACTAGAAAATCTAATTGAGCCTTTAATGGGTGGTATTTATGGTACAAATATTGATGATTTAAGTTTAATGAGCACTTTTCCAGAGTTTAAGCATAGAGAAGAACAATTTGGTAGCTTGATTAAAGGCATGAGATATGAAAAAATACAGCGCCAAAAGCAGCGTCAATTATACCCAGGTGCGCCCAAGGGACAATTTAAACAGTTTAAACATGGACTTAGTTCATTTATAGAATATTTGACTGAATACGTTGTCAATCAAGGCGTTGAAATTAAATATCAAACGCCAATTAAAGATATCATAACTTCACAAAATAATTATGAAGTTATCAGTGGAGAAAATAAAGTTACTTACGACAGTGTGTTAGTGACTACACCACATCAAACATTTATGCAATGGTTTGGTAATGATCCTGCCTTTGATTATTTTGATTCTATGGATTGTACCACAGTAGCCACTGTTGTATTAGCCTTTGACGAAAAAAATATTGAAAACACATACGATGGTACTGGATTTGTTATTGCCCGTACAAGTGAAACCGACATAACAGCTTGTACATGGACAAGTAAGAAATGGCCATTTACGACACCTGCAGGCAAAGTACTTCTACGTGCCTATGTAGGTAAACCTAATGACACAGTTGTAGATAATCATACAGATGAAGAATTAGTTAATATTGTTAAAAAAGATTTGAGCCAAATGATGACTTTCAAAGGGTCTCCAGACTTTAGCATTGTGAATAGACTACCTAAAAGTATGCCACAATACCATGTTGGTCATATAAATAAAATTAGATCAATACAAACACATATTAAACAAAACTATCCAAAACTACGTATCACAGGTGCGTCTTTTGAAGCGGTAGGTTTACCTGATTGTATTCAACAAGGTAAAAATGCTGTAGAAGAGTTATTAGCAGAATTATAATAATTTAATAAACACAAAGAACCATATCATCTATATAGATGATATGGTTTTTTAATTAAGACTATTAGATTGTTTATATTAGAGAAGCAACTATGAGATAATGAAACAGTTGAAAAGTTAATATGATATATAGCAAATGTAATTCAATTAAAGTGGGGGATATTTATGACTGATATCGTAATAGTACATTCAAAATATGGAGATGCATCTAATCATTGGTATGATTGGCTCGCAAATAACCTTACATTAGAAGGTTATGATGTAACATTATTTAATTTACCTTATGAAAAAGATAGCAAAATTGAAAAATGGTTAAGTGAAATGAAACAACAAATTCAAATTAATAAATATGAAACTTATTTTGTTACACATGGCTTTGGTACTTTAGCATCATTAAAATTTATTGAAGAAGTGGATGTAGATTATATAGAAGGTTTTTTCAGTATTTCAGGATTTATGGAAGATGCTCAAGTGCCGAATGAATTAGCTCACACAGAAAGCTTTCAAGTCGATTATGAACAAGTTAAAGGTAAAGTAGAATCTTTTTATGGTTTGTGCGCTAAAGATGATAAATGTATATCATATGAAGAAACTAAAAGGTTAATGGATACATTAGGTGGCAAATGTAAGGTGACTGAATATGGGGGACATTTTATGGAAGATGATGGATTTACAACATTTACAAGATTGCAAAGTAAAATGCAAGGTATTATGAGTCAATAAATAACAATTTTAAATAGAGTTATCTAGGTTGAAGGTCTTTATCTATTGAACTATTGTTACACTTTTTGATTGAGAAAATATCTAAAAACTGTAAATAAATGGGTGAAGGCACTAATTATTTGTATAAAAAGGAAACTAAAATTAAAATAATATTATTATAAACCATTTTTACACAAATTAGTTTTTGAAATCCATTGACTAAACCGTAAAATCTTTATATACTAAGTTAGTCTTATTTGATAGGTGATGTGCGAACAGCCACTATCACACTTAGTTTTAAATTTGATTAAGCCAATGTAAATTAATTTTAAAAAAACGTTGACATTAAGTTAACATTTATGGTATATTTAATTGGTAGTCGTCATTAATAATATTAACGCGGGATGGAGCAGTTCGGTAGCTCGTCGGGCTCATAACCCGAAGGTC
>ERZ1023420.93-NODE-93-length-43780-cov-11.579646_pt1 | contig 43780 bp, 52 predicted proteins | sample MGYA00380512_ERZ1023420 | MGnify/ENA primary metagenome ERZ1023420 (study PRJEB33173, sample SAMEA4830390) | metagenome | study: EMG produced TPA metagenomics assembly of the PRJEB25223 data set... | reverse complement strand
AAAAAACTCACAAATAACTCTGTTCCAGATGGTTCAGGGCAAAGGAGCTGAAAATTAATGAGACAAGGAATCCATCCTGATTATCACAAAGTTATCTTTTTAGATACAACTACTAACTTTAAATTTTTAAGTGGTTCAACTAAAACATCTTCAGAAACAATGGAATGGGAAGATGGTAATGAATACCCAGTTATTCGTTTAGATGTATCTTCTGATTCACACCCATTCTACACAGGACGTCAAAAATTCGCTGCTGCGGATGGTCGTGTGGAACGTTTCAACAAAAAGTTTGGTCTCAAATCAAACAACAACTAATTATAAGTTTAAACTGTCTGCCTAATCTATTTTATATAGAAATGCGTAGACAGTTTTTTTAAATTTAAGTAGTATTTAAAGTGATATTTATAATACATAGAAATATGATATAATTAAGCGATTATGTTTTTGTAAAAGGTGGAACTTATAATGTATGAAACTTACCATTCCGGTTGGATTGAATGCATTACTGGAAGTATGTTTAGCGGTAAGTCAGAAGAACTAATTCGTAGACTAAGACGAGGGATATACGCTAAACAAAAAGTAGTAGTGTTTAAACCAGCGATTGATGATCGTTATCATAAAGAAAAAGTTGTTTCTCATGACGGTAATGAATTAGAAGCAATTAATATTTCTAGTTCAAGAGATATATTATTACAGGATTTGTCTCATGTTGATGTCATTGGTATTGATGAGATTCAATTTTTCGATAAAGAAATTGTAAATATAGTGGAGAAGCTTGCTGAAAATGGCCATCGAGTAGTGGTTGCAGGCTTAGATATGGATTTCAGAGGGGAACCATTCGAACCCATGCCACAAATCATGGCGGTAAGTGAACAAGTTACTAAATTACAGGCTGTATGTGCAGTATGTGGTTCATCATCAAGTAGAACACAACGCTTAATCGATGGACAGCCAGCTAAAGTAGATGATCCTATCATTTTAGTTGGGGCAAATGAAAGTTATGAACCGAGATGTCGTGCACATCATATCGTAGCACCAAGTACAAGTGACGAGGAGGAAATGTAGTGTTTGACCAATTAGATATCGTTGAAGAAAGATATGAACAACTCAATGAAATGTTAAGTGACCCTGAGATTGTTAATGATTCAGATAAGTTACGTAAATATTCAAAAGAACAAGCTGATTTACAAAAAACAGTTGATGTATATAGAGATTATAAAAGTAAAAAAGAAGAAATTGCTGAAATTGATGAAATGTTAAATGAAACAGAAGATAAAGAAGAAATTGAAATGTTGAAAGAGGAAAGTGCTAGTTTGAAAAGTGTGATTCCTGAGTTGGAAGAACAACTTAAATTTTTATTAATTCCAAAAGATCCTAATGATGAGAAAGACGTTATCGTTGAAATCAGAGCAGCAGCAGGTGGGGATGAAGCGGCAATCTTCGCTGGCGATTTACTAAGAATGTATAGTAAGTATGCAGAATCTCAAAACTTTAAAACTGAAATTGTTGAAGCGGCTGAAAGTGACCATGGTGGTTATAAAGAAATTAGTTTCTCAGTTTCAGGTAGCGGTGCTTATAGTAAATTAAAATTTGAAAATGGTGCACACCGAGTTCAACGTGTACCTGAAACAGAATCAGGTGGACGAATTCATACTTCAACAGCGACAGTTGCTGTTCTTCCTGAAGTTGAAGATGTTGAGATTGAAATCCGAAATGAAGATTTGAAAATAGACACCTATCGCTCAAGTGGTGCTGGTGGTCAGCACGTTAATACAACTGACTCAGCTGTTCGTATCACTCACTTACCTACTGGTGTTATTGCAACTTCTTCTGAAAAATCTCAAATTCAAAACCGTGAAAAAGCGTTGAAAGTTTTAAAAGCACGTTTATATGATATGAAATTACAGGAAGAACAACAAAAATATGCAGCACAACGTAAATCAGCAGTGGGTACAGGAGATAGGTCTGAAAGAGTTAGAACATATAATTATCCACAAAGCCGTGTAACTGACCATAGAATAGGATTAACTTTACAAAAGTTAGATCAAATTATGGAAGGTAAATTAGATGAAATTATTGATGCATTAACTTTATCTGAACAAACTGAGAAATTGAAAGAACTAAACAATGGTGAACTTTAAAGAACAATTAGATTATGCGATTAAACAAGCTGTAGATAAGGGTTATGAACAATCGAGAGCAGAATGGTTGATGCTTGATTTGTTTGGGTGGTCAAGAACTGATTATTTAATTCACATGTATGATGACATGTCAAAAGCAGAAGAAATCAAGTTTTCACTTGCTACTGAACGGATGCTTTTAGGTGAACCTATACAATATATTGTTGGTTTTCAATCTTTCTATGGCTATCAATTTCAAGTTAATGAACATTGTTTAATTCCACGTCCTGAAACGGAGGAAGTGATGTTGCATTTTCTTGAAAATTGTAAATCAAGTGCTACAATTGCTGATATTGGAACTGGTAGTGGTGTTTTAGCTGTTACTTTAAAAAAGTTAAATAAAGATTTTACTGTTTATGCAACAGACATTCTCCAAGAGACCTTAGAAGTTGCATCAGATAATGCGCATTATCATGAGGCAGCTGTAACTTTTTTTAAAGGCAATGCATTGAAACCTTTCATACAAAAGAATATAAAATTGGATGGTATTGTTTCTAATCCACCATATATTGATGTAGATGAGATAGAAATGATGGAGAACACAGTTGTTAAGTATGAACCTCATATAGCATTGTTTGCAGAGAATAAGGGTTTCGCTATTTATGAATTAATCCTTAATGATTTGCCTAAAGTTTTAAATAAAGATGCTTTTGTCACCTTTGAAATTGGTTATAACCAGGGTGAAAGGTTAAAAAATATTATTTTAGAAAAGTATCCAAAACTTGATGTTAAAGTTGTTAAAGATATAAATGGTAATGAAAGAATAGTGTCATTTAAATGGTAAAACTCAAAGTTACTTATCTGATAAAATTTAGATGAGTAACTTTTCATATATATGAATAAAACAATAATGAAGGAGTGAGCTTGATGAAAACTGAGATATGGGATATGCGTAATTATCAAGAATCGCCATTGGATTATCCAGAATTGGAAAATATAAAACAGGTATATAATGATGGTGGTTTAATTGCAATTCCAACAGAGACTGTTTACGGATTGGGTGCAGATGCTCGAAACCAACATGCAGTTTCAAACATATATCAAGCCAAAGGACGTCCTTCTGACAATCCATTAATTGTCCATATACATGATAAATCTCAGCTTGATCAAATTATTTCTCATTTGCCTGAAGAAGCCAAATGTTTGATGGATGAATTTTGGCCTGGACCTATTTCATTTATTTTACCTTTAAGACAGGGTTATCTTTGTGAGAAAGTAACAGGTGGCTTACAATCAATTGCGGTAAGAATGCCAAGTCATCCAATAGGAAGAGCTATACTTCAATACATTGATATGCCTATCGCTGCCCCTAGTGCTAATGTAAGTGGGCGACCTTCTCCTACAACCTTTCAACACGTTTTTAATGATTTGAATGGCAAAATTGACGGTATAGTCAATGGTGATCAAAGTGAAGAAGGATTAGAAAGCACCGTGCTAGATTGTACACAGTTTCCTTTCAGAATAGCAAGACCAGGATCAATAACACAAGCAATGCTCAATGATGTTTTACCAGGAAGTGTTGAGGATTATCATTATGACGTCAGTAGCCAACCAATAGCACCTGGAATGAAGTATAAACACTATGCCCCTGATATACCAGTAACGATGCTAACGCATCTTAGTGAACCTATTAAAACAATTAAAGAATGGAGTAATACAGCTTTTATTTTACCGGAAACTTTGAAGCAGTATGCTCCAAGTGATGCACTATTCATTAAACTTTGTAAAGATGAAAAAGATATAAGACAAGCTAATCATAATTTGTATCAAATACTTCATAGTATTGATGAAAATCCATCAATAGATCAAGCATATATTTATGCTTTTGATAAAACAGATGAATCTGAAGCAATTATGAATCGGATTATTAAAGCTACAGGTAATCACATTGTTAGAGGTGAGAACTTATGAGAATAACATTTGTATGTACTGGAAACACTTGCCGAAGTCCAATAGCCGAAAGTATCGCGAAGAAAATGCTTGTAGATGACACAATTAATTCTAGAGGACTGTTCGCGATTGATGGTCAATCCGTATCACCAGAGTCATTAGAAGTCATTATGGAGCATAATTTTCCTGAACCGACTGTAGCTAAGCAATTTAGTGAGAATGATTTGAATAGTGACTTAATTTTAACGATGACAGATATGCATAAACAACAACTGGTTTCTCATTATGGTGACAATGGTCGCATTTATCAACTCAGTGAATATGTTGGAGAAATAGGTGACATTGTTGATCCTTTTGGTGGTAGCATAGATACTTATCGTCAAACGTTTGAACAACTTCTGTATTTGATAGGTAAGTTACGTACAAATTCATAAGCCAAATATTATACAATTAGTATATGTTAAGCTTTAAATAAGTTATAATGAAGAAGTATAGCTAGTTTGCTATGCTTCTTTTTAATTATGTATTTAAGGTGGAGATTTCAATGCAAAAACTTAAAACTTTGCTTGATGAACTTAAATCGCAATCATTTTTCAATGAAAATGAAATTTGTGTGATAGGATGTTCGACTTCTGAAGTTATAGGACAGAAGATTGGTTCTGTAGGGTCAATGGAAGTTGCTGAAACAATCTTTAATGCATTAGAAGAAGTGAAACAAGATACTGGTGTTTCTTTTGCATTCCAAGGTTGTGAACACATTAATAGAGCAGTCACAATTGAACGTGAAGATTTCAACCCTCTAACTATGGAAGAAGTCACTGTTGTTCCCGATGTTCACGCAGGAGGTAGTCTTGCTACATATGCTTATAAGCATATGAATGACCCAATCGTAGTTGAACATATTTCAGTACTTAAAGGTATTGATATAGGTCAAACATTAATTGGAATGCATATTAAACACGTTTGTGTACCGGTTAGGACAAGTGTCAAACAGGTTGGTGAAGCAATTGTAACGATTGCAACCTCAAGACCTAAGAAAATCGGTGGTGAACGAGCTAAATACGAATAAGCTTGAAAGCGTAGGAGGGGATTTTTATGTCTTATATCCAAAATCAAGATAAAGCTGTCTATGAAGCGATTCAAAATGAATACAATAGACAAAATAACAACATTGAATTAATAGCATCTGAAAATTTTGTATCTGAAGCGGTAATGGAAGCACAGGGTTCTGTAATGACTAATAAATATGCTGAAGGCTATCCTGGTCGTCGCTATTATGGTGGTTGTGATTATGTAGACGTTACAGAAACAATTGCTATCGAACGAGCTAAAGCATTATTTGGTGCTGAACATGTAAATGTGCAACCACATTCAGGTTCTCAAGCAAACATGGCAGTTTATCTTGTCGCTCTAGAGATGGGTGATACTGTTTTAGGAATGAATTTAAGTCATGGTGGTCACTTAACACACGGGTCACCAGTTAATTTTAGTGGTAAATTCTATAATTTTGTTGACTATGGTGTAGATAAGGAAACTGAAAAAATTGACTATGAAGTGGTGCGTCAATTAGCGCATGAACATAAACCTAAATTGATAGTTGCAGGTACATCAGCATATTCAAGACAACTGGATTTTAAAAAGTTTAAAGAAATCGCTGATGAAGTTGGTGCTAAATTAATGGTTGATATGGCCCATATCGCTGGTTTAGTAGCAACAGGTTTACATCCAAATCCTGTTGAACATGCAGACTTTGTAACTACAACTACTCATAAAACTTTACGTGGCCCACGTGGAGGCTTAATTCTTTGTAAAGAAGAGTATAAGAAAGATATTGATAAAACAATATTCCCTGGAATTCAAGGTGGCCCTTTAGAGCATGTCATTGCAGCTAAAGCTGTTGCGTTTGGTGAAGCGCTTGAGCAAGATTTTAAAGTTTATCAAGAACAAGTAATTAAAAACGCTAAAGTACTTTCACAAACATTGCAAGAAGAAGGCTTTAGAATTGTTTCAGGAGGAACTGATAATCATTTACTTTCTGTAGATGTTAAAAATTCAGTTAATGTTACTGGTAAAGAAGCTGAAGCGACTTTAGATTCTATTGGAATAACATGTAATAAAAATACAATCCCATTTGATCAAGAAAAAGCATTCGTAACAAGTGGTATACGTTTAGGTACACCTGCAGCGACTACGAGAGGCTTTGATGAGGAAGCGTTTAAAGAAGTAGGTCGTATTATTAGCTTAGCACTAAAAAATCCTAATAATGATACTAAATTAAAAGAAGCAAGAGAAAGAGTAAGTCGTTTAACTGCTAAATATCCGCTATATGAATAATTTATAAAATTTTGGAGGAAATATAAATGAGTAAAGTACATGTATTTGATCACCCACTAATTCAACACAAATTAAGTTACATCCGTGATATGAATACGGGAACTAAAGAATTTAGAGAACTTGTTGATGAAGTAGGCATGTTAATGGCGTATGAAGTTACTAGAGATTTAGAACTGCAAGATGTAGAAATTAAAACGCCAGTAACAACAATGACTGCAAAAAGATTAGCTGGTAAAAAATTAGCGATCGTTCCAATACTTAGAGCTGGTTTAGGTATGACAGATGGTGTGTTAAATCTAGTGCCAGCGGCTAGAGTAGGTCATATTGGTCTATATCGTGATCCTAACACATTAAAAGCAGTAGAATACTTTGCTAAACTTCCACAAGATATTGATGAGAGACAAATCATTGTTGTAGATCCAATGCTAGCAACTGGAGCATCAGCAATTGAAGCCATCAATTCATTAAAGAAACGCGGTGCAAAAAATATTAGATTCATGTGTTTAATTGCAGCACCAGAAGGTGTAGAAAAGATGCAAGAGGCGCATGATGATGTAGATATTTATATTGCAGCATTAGATGAAAAATTAAATGACAAAGCATACATTACGCCTGGTTTAGGTGATGCTGGGGACAGATTATTTGGTACAAAATAGTATTTAGGAGCTTAAAGTATGAAAAAAATTATGACAGTCTTTGGTACTAGACCAGAAGCGATTAAGATGGCACCTTTAGTAAAGGCACTCGAATATGATGCTGAGTTAGAACCAATGATTGTTGTAACTGCTCAGCATCGTGAGATGTTAGATTCAGTATTACATACTTTTAACATTAAGCCACATTATGATTTAAATATTATGAAGGAAGGTCAAACACTTTCCGACATTACCTCAAGAGCTATGACGAAACTTGAAGATGTTATAAAAAAAGAGAAACCAGATATGGTATTAGTTCATGGCGACACAACTACAACATTTTCTGGTGCTCTTGCTGCTTTTTATAATAAAGTTGCTATTGGTCATGTTGAAGCAGGTTTAAGAACGCGACATAAATATACGCCATTTCCAGAAGAAGTGAATAGGCAAATGGTAAGTAATTTAGCCGATATACATTTTGCACCTACTAAAGGGGCGGCTAATAATCTACTTCAAGAAAACAAGAGTCCTGATTCAATTATTATTACTGGAAATACTGCTATCGACACACTCGAACTAACAATTCAAAAAGAATATAATTCAGATATTATAAGAAAACATCAAGGTAAACGTATTATATTATTAACTGTCCATAGACGAGAAAATGTCGGACAGCCAATGATTGATATTTACAAAGCGATGCGCAAAATTGTGGATGAATATGAAGATATCGTTATTGTGTCTCCTTTACATTTAAATCCTAAAGTAAGAGAACTAGCTTACGAGTATTTAGGAGAACATGAACGTATAGAATTAATTGAACCACTCGATGTTGTAGATTTTCATAATTTTGCAAATAAAGCATATTTAATTTTGACTGATTCAGGGGGGATTCAAGAAGAAGCCCCTTCATTAAATAAACCTGTTCTTGTTCTAAGAGATGTAACTGAAAGACCAGAAGGTGTAACAGCAGGTACTTTAAAGGTTGTAGGCACTGATTTTGATAATGTTTTTAAATCAACAACAGAAATCTTAGAAAATCAAATGATTTATGATCAAATGGCGCTAACTCAAAATCCTTATGGTGATGGCAATGCATCTTTGAGAATATGTGAGAGTATAAAATATTATTTCGGCTTAACTTCAAAAATGCCAAAATCTTTCAATTCATAAAATAATCTTAATTGTGAACATTTTTTGACAACTAAATAGTCAATTTTTACAACAATTTGAATAGAATTGACACACTATTTCCCCTATATTATTATTAAATTTGTATGAGTGGAACGGTTTGCATGGTTGTCATAAGTTAATTTGGAGGAAAAAAATGAGGCGTTTCAGCATCATATTTAAACAATTCATTCAATATTATATTTATTTTCTAATTTTATTGGGTGTATTGTATATCATTATTCCAAAACCTTTTATTCTTGGATTGATAATCGGCACAGTTGGATCTTTAATAAATACCTATATTTTCGAATTATATTTATCTCGGGCAAAACAACCAGATAATATACACATTTCTACAGGCAATACTTGGAGATACTTAGTCGCTATCATTGCGTGCGTAATATGGTTTTTATTAAAAGTTTATGTCAATATTATTGGAATAATGATAGGTCTTATGTTTTCTTATGTTTTAATCATACTACGCCCTCTACTGCTAAAGAGTTAAAATTTTAAGAACGAAAGAGGTGAGTACATGGATCACAAAAACCCACTCGTGAGTTGGAATGTGTTTGGTTTTGATCTCGTTTTCAATTTAGCAAGCATCATGATGTTAGTTATTACAGCAATCATTGTTTTTCTTATAGCAATTATTTGTACACGTAATTTAAAGAAAAGACCATCAGGTAAACAGAATTTTATTGAATGGATCTTTGACTTTGTGAGAAGCATCATTGAGAGTAATATGGCTTGGAAAAAAGGTGGTCAGTTTCACTTCTTAGCTGTAACATTGATATTATTTATCTTTGTTGCAAACATGTTAGGGTTACCATTTGCTATAGTCACTAAAGATCATTATCTATGGTGGAAATCTCCAACAGCAGATGCAACAGTCACATTGACATTGTCAACTATGATGATATTACTTACACACTATTATGGTGTGAAAATCCGTGGTACTAAGGCATACATAGGTAATTACTTCAAACCATTCTGGCCTTTAGCAATTATCAATGTTTTTGAAGAATTCTCTTCAACATTAACACTTGGACTACGTTTATACGGTAATATTTTTGCCGGTGAATTATTACTTTCATTATTAGCCGGTTTAGTTGTAAGTAGTGCTTGGGGTTGGATTATAGGTATTCCAGGTTTAATCGTATGGCAAGGATTCTCAATCTTTGTTGGCTCAATCCAGGCATATATATTTATCATGCTTTCAATGGTTTACATGTCCCACAAAGTAGCGGACACACATTAACTTAAACAAACATTTTAGGAGGAATTATTAATATGGGTTTAATCGCAGCAGCAATTGCAATTGGTTTATCAGCACTAGGCGCAGGTATCGGTAACGGTCTTATCGTTTCAAGAACAGTAGAAGGTGTAGCTCGTCAACCAGAAGCACGTGGACAATTAATGAGTATCATGTTCATCGGTATTGGTTTAGTTGAGGCATTACCTATCATCGGTGTTGTAATCGCATTCATGACTCTTTTCCAATAAGAAAATTTCATGGCGAAGTCACTTGGATCTTCGCCGTTCGTTTTATTTAATGGCAAGTGGTGATTAATTATGAAAGGAGTGTCAAATGCCAGTGAATGCATTAACTAATTCATTCGTTATAGGTGCAGCAGGTGGTGGAGTTGAATGGGGTACTGTCATTGTAACAGTTATCACATTTGCTATATTACTAGCACTACTTAAGAAATTTGCTTGGGGTCCATTAAAAGAAGTAATGGATAAACGTGAACGTGACATCAATAGAGACATTGATGAAGCCGAAGAAGCAAAATTAAATGCACAAAAACTTGAAGAAGAAAACAAAAAGACACTAAAACAAACTCAAGATGAAGTTCAACGTATTTTAGAAGATGCTAGAGTTCAAGCACGTAAACAACACGAAGAAATCATTCATGAAGCAAATATTCGTGCAAATGGTATGATTGAAACTGCTCAAAGTGAAATCAATAGCGAGAAAGAACGTGCATTAGCGGATATTAACAATCAAGTGTCTGAATTATCAATATTAATTGCTTCTAAAGTACTTCAAAAAGAAATTTCAGAACAAGATCAAAAAGAACTTGTTGATAAGTATTTAAAAGAGGCAGGCGATAAATAATGGCAGATGTAGCAAATAAATACGCTAAAGCATTATTTGACGTCGCTATTGATAAAGATAGATTAGATTTAATGTATGACGAATTGAGTGAAGTTAGTGAAGCTACGAGAAACTATGGTGAAGATTTTAGAGCAATTGACTCAAATCCTAACCAACCAGCTTCAGAAAGACGCAAATTTGTTGGTATCATTTTTGGAGATGCTAATTATTACTTGAAAAATATGCTAATGATATTAGCTAATAATCGTCATTTAGTACTTATCAATTCAATTTTTAAAGAATTCAAAAGTTTATATAATGAATATCATAATGAAGATTCAGCAATTGTTGAATCAGTTTATCAATTAAGTGATGAAGAACTTGATCGCATTAAAGACTTAATTTTAAAACAAACTAATTTATCTCAAGTACATATTACTACGAAAATAAATCCAGAATTAATTGGAGGATTTAGAGTTAAAGTTGGTACTACTGTGCTAGATGGCAGTGTTAAAAAAGATTTAGAACAAATCGAACGCAAATTTAGAAGAGTAAACTAAAATAAAGAGGAGTGACATAGATGGCCATAAAAGCTGAAGAAATCAGTGCATTACTTCGCTCACAAATTGAAAATTATGAGTCTGAAATGTCTGTAACTGATGTTGGTACGGTACTCCAAATTGGTGACGGTATCGCATTAATTCACGGATTAAATGACTGTATGGCTGGTGAGCTAGTAGAGTTCTCAAATGGTGTTCTTGGTTTAGCTCAAAACCTTGAAGAATCAAATGTGGGTGTAGTTATTTTAGGACCATATACTGAAATTACTGAAGGCGACGAAGTTAGACGTACTGGACGTATTATGGAAGTTCCAGTAGGTGAAGAACTTATGGGTCGTGTTGTTAACCCACTTGGTCAACCTATTGATGGGCAAGGTCCTATCAATACAACTAAAACACGTCCTGTTGAGCAAAAAGCTACAGGTGTAATGGCTCGTAAATCTGTTGACGAACCACTTCAAACTGGTATTAAAGCGATTGACGCATTAGTTCCAATTGGACGTGGTCAACGTGAGTTAATTATCGGAGATAGACAAACAGGTAAAACAACAATCGGTATTGATACAATCTTAAACCAAAAAGGTTTAGATACAATTTGCATTTACGTAGCAATTGGTCAAAAAGATTCAACTGTGCGTGCAAATGTAGAAAAATTGCGTCAAGCTGGTGCATTAGATTACACAATTGTTGTTTCAGCTTCAGCATCTGAACCTTCACCATTACTTTACATTGCACCTTACTCAGGTGTAACTATGGGTGAAGAGTTTATGTTCAATGGTAAACATGTATTAATCGTTTACGATGATTTAACTAAACAAGCTGCTGCTTATCGTGAGTTATCATTATTATTACGTAGACCACCAGGTCGTGAAGCGTATCCAGGTGACGTATTCTACCTGCATAGTAGATTATTAGAAAGAGCAGCTAAACTTAATGATGATTTAGGTGGCGGTTCAATAACTGCTTTACCAATCATTGAAACACAAGCAGGGGATATTTCTGCATACGTACCAACTAACGTAATTTCAATTACAGATGGACAAATTTTCTTACAATCTGATTTATTCTTCTCAGGTGTAAGACCAGCGATTAATGCAGGACAATCAGTTTCACGTGTAGGTGGATCTGCTCAAATTAAAGCAATGAAGAAAGTAGCAGGTACGCTACGTTTAGACTTAGCTTCATATAGAGAATTAGAATCATTTGCACAATTCGGTTCTGATTTAGATGAATTTACAGCTAGAAAACTTGAAAGAGGTAAACGTACGGTTGAAGTCTTGAAACAAGATCAAAACAAACCACTTCCTGTTGAAAATCAAGTTTTAATTATTTATGCATTAACAAAAGGTTACCTAGATGATATTCCTGTAGAAGACATCACACGTTTTGAAGATGAATTGAATAGTTGGACTAAATCAAATGGTTCAGACTTATTAAATGAAATTAGAGAAACTGGTGGCTTACCATCTGATGAGAAATTTGAAGCAACTATTAATGAATTCAAGAAAAGCTTTAGCAAATCTGAATAATTAAACTTTAAATTGAAAGGGTGGTGAGATAATGGCTTCATTAAAAGAGATAGATGGTCGTATTAAATCGACGAAAAAAATGAAACAAATTACCAAAGCGATGAATATGGTATCAAGTTCAAAATTACGTCGAGCTGAAAAAAACACTAAACAATTTGAACCTTATATGGAGAAAATGCAAGATGCTATTACTGCAATTGCAGGTGCTAGTAAAAATTCTAGTCATCCTATGCTTAGACCTAGACAAGTTCAACGTAGTGGCTACCTAGTTATTACAAGTGATAAAGGCTTAGCAGGTGCTTATAGTTCAAATGTACTAAAACGACTTATTAATGATATTAAAGAAAAGCATTCTAGCAGTGACGAATATAGTATTATTGTATTGGGTCAATCTGGTGTTGATTTCCTTAAAAATAGAGGTTATGAAATTGAGAATTCACTTGTTGAAGTTCCTGATCAACCTTCATTTAAATCAATACAAGCAATTGCTAAACATGCGATTGACTTATTCAGTGAAGAACATATTGACGAATTAAAAATTTATTACAGTCACTATGTTAGTGTTCTTGAAAATAAACCAGCAACTAAACAAGTTTTACCATTATCTCGTGAAGATTCTAGCCAAGGTCAAGGCCAAATGTCTTCATATGAATTTGAGCCTGATAAAGAGTCTATCCTAAGTGTTATTCTTCCTCAATATGTTGAAAGTTTAATTTATGGAACGATTTTAGATGCTAAGGCTAGTGAACATGCAGCGAGAATGACTGCAATGAAAAATGCTTCTGATAATGCAACTGAACTTATTGATGACTTATCATTACAATATAATAGAGCTAGACAAGCTGAAATCACTCAACAAATCACAGAAATTGTTGGTGGTTCCGCAGCACTTGAATAATAATTAAAAGGAGGAAACAACATGAGTAATGGCCGTGTAACTCAGGTTATGGGTCCTGTTATTGACGTTCGTTTTGAACATAATGAAGTACCTGAAATTAATAACGCCTTAATCATCGAAGTTCCCAAAGAAGATGGTACTTTTGAATTAACGCTTGAAGTTGCATTACAACTAGGTGATGACGTTGTTCGTACAATTGCCATGGATTCAACAGATGGTGTTCAACGTGGTATGGAAGTTCAGAACACTGAAAAAGACATTTCAGTACCAGTTGGCGAAGTAACTTTAGGACGTGTATTTAACGTATTAGGTGACACAATTGATTTAGAAGATAAATTAGATGGTTCAGTAAGACGTGATCCAATTCATAGACAATCACCTAATTTTGACGAATTATCTACTGAAGTAGAAATTCTTGAAACTGGAATCAAAGTTGTAGACTTATTAGCACCATACATCAAAGGTGGTAAAATCGGTCTATTTGGTGGTGCCGGTGTTGGTAAAACCGTTTTAATCCAAGAATTGATTAATAATATCGCACAAGAACATGGTGGTATTTCAGTATTTGCTGGTGTAGGTGAACGTACACGTGAAGGTAACGACCTATATTATGAAATGAGAGATAGTGGCGTTATTGAGAAAACAGCAATGGTATTTGGTCAAATGAACGAGCCACCTGGTGCGCGTATGCGTGTGGCACTTTCTGCATTGACAATGGCTGAGTATTTCCGTGATGAACAAGGACAAGACGTTCTGTTATTCATCGATAACATTTTCAGATTTACTCAAGCAGGTTCAGAAGTATCAGCATTATTAGGACGTATGCCATCAGCTGTAGGTTATCAACCTACTTTAGCTACGGAAATGGGTCAATTACAAGAACGTATTACATCAACGAATAAAGGTTCAGTAACCTCAATTCAAGCTGTATTCGTACCAGCCGATGACTATACTGACCCAGCGCCAGCAACTGCATTCGCTCACTTAGATGCTACAACTAACTTAGAACGTAAATTAACTGAGATGGGTATCTATCCTGCCGTGGATCCTTTAGCATCTACATCAAGAGCGTTAGAACCAGCAATTGTTGGTCAAGAGCATTATGAAGTGGCACGAGATGTCCAATCAACACTTCAAAAATATAGAGAATTACAAGATATCATTGCTATTTTAGGTATGGATGAGTTATCAGAAGAAGATAAATTGACTGTAGAACGTGCACGTCGAATTCAATTCTTCTTGTCACAAAACTTCCATGTAGCAGAACAATTCACTGGTCAAAAAGGTTCATACGTTCCTGTTAAAACTACAGTAGCTGATTTTAAAGACATTTTAGATGGTAAATATGACCATATTCCTGAAGATGCTTTCCGTTTAGTTGGAAGTATGGAAGATGTCATTGCCAAAGCAAAAGATATGGGTGTTGAAGTCTAAACAATTAGGAGGTATAGATAATGAGTACAGTTAATCTTGATATTGTCACTCCTAATGGTTCAGTCTACGAAAAAGATGACGTTGAATTAGTTGTTTTTCAAACTACAGCTGGTGAAATGGGTGTCATGAGCGGGCATATTCCGACAGTTGCCGCATTAAAAACAGGCCATGTAAAAGTAAATTTTAGAAATGGTACTGAATATATAGCTGTTAGTGGTGGCTTTGTTGAAATTAGACAACATAAAATATCTGTCATTGTTCAAACAGCTGAAACTGCAAGTGAAATTGATGTAGAACGAGCTAAATTAGCTCGTCAAAGAGCACAATCTCATTTAGAAGATCAGGATAACAGTGATATAAACAGAGCTAAAAGAGCGTTGGCAAGAGCTGAAAACCGCTTACGCGTAGCAGAATTAAAATAATTAAAAAGGTTTGGAAACTAACTTTAGTTTTCAAACCTTTTTTATGTTGTATCATAGTCACGATTAGTATCATTCTGTGCTTATTTAATGTACAATATAGTACAGAAATCTAAAAGGAGAGAATGTCATGGATTATATTGGACAATTTGCAATAGTACACTTAATTTTACATGTTCTGTGTATTTGCATAGCTTATTGGGCATTAAACTCTCTAAAATTAGATCAATTTTTTAAAAAAGGCTATGCTACTCAAGTACAAGTTTGTCTAATGTTTTTAGCAGTATTATTGGGTACAGCTGTCAGTAATTTTTTAATTGATTTATTACAATTCTCAACACAAGTGAAATTTTTATTTCAATAATGAGTTTATTGTAAATTCTTTTTAAAAATGGATATAATAAATAATTGATTGAAAATCGGGAAATGATGATAGTAATAGGAGTTTAAAGTGGAGGATTATTATGGATAAAATAGTTATAAAAGGTGGCAATCGCCTAACTGGAGAAGTTAAAGTTGAAGGAGCTAAAAATGCAGTTTTACCAGTACTAACTGCATCACTGTTAGCATCAGAAGGTCAAAGTAAACTTGTTAACGTTCCAGATCTAAGTGATGTTGTAACAATAAATAATGTGTTATCAACATTAAACGCTAATGTGGAGTATAACAAAGAAGAAGGTGCCGTATTAGTTGATGCATCTACAACATTAAAAGAAGAGGCACCTTATGAATATGTTAGTAAGATGCGTGCAAGCATATTGGTTATGGGTCCTTTACTAGCTCGATTAGGACATGCCATTGTCGCATTACCAGGTGGTTGTGCAATTGGTGCACGACCAATAGAGCAGCATATTAAAGGTTTTGAAGCTCTAGGTGCTGAAATTCACCTTGAAAATGGAAATATTTATGCTAGTACAAAAGATGGTTTAAAAGGTACAGATATTCATTTAGATTTCCCTAGTGTAGGTGCAACTCAAAACATTATTATGGCTGCTTCACTTGCAAAGGGTAAAACAGTAATTGAAAATGTTGCTAAAGAACCTGAAATTGTTGATTTAGCAAATTATATCAATGAAATGGGTGGTAAAGTTACCGGAGCTGGTACTGATACTATTACAATTCATGGTGTCGAAAAATTAAGAGGTGTTGAACATTCAATTATTCCAGATAGAATTGAAGCAGGTACCCTTATCATAGCTGCTGCAATTACACGTGGTGATGTATTTGTTCGAGACGCTGTGAAGGAACACATGACTAGTTTAATTTATAAACTAGAAGAAATGGGTGTTAATTTAGATTTCCAAGAAGATGGTGTAAGAGTCACTGCTGAGGATGAACTTAAACCAGTTGACGTTAAAACATTGCCACATCCTGGATTCCCAACAGATATGCAATCACAAATGATGGCGTTATTATTAACAGCTGAAGGTCATAAAGTGATAACTGAAACAGTCTTTGAAAATAGATTTATGCATGTTGCCGAATTTAGACGTATGAATGCAAATATTACTGTAGAAGGCAGAAGCGCTAAAATACAAGGTAAGAGTCAATTACAAGGTGCTCAAGTTAAAGCAACGGATTTACGTGCAGCTGCGGCATTAATATTAGCTGGTTTAGTAGCTGAAGGTACAACTCAGGTTACTGAATTGAAACATTTAGACCGTGGTTACGTTAATTTCCATGAGAAATTAAAATCATTGGGTGCTAACATTGAAAGAGTAAATGATTAATAAGATATTTTTCGTATAAACTTCTGGAGGACTTACATTATGGAAACAATTTTCGATTATAATCAAATTAAACAAATCATTCCACATAGACAACCATTTTTACTAATAGACCGTGTAGTTGAATATGAAGAAGGCAAAAGATGTGTGGGCTTAAAACAAGTATCTGGTAATGAGCCTTTTTTCCAAGGACACTTTCCAGATTATGCTGTGATGCCTGGCGTACTAATTACTGAAGCTTTAGCTCAAACAGGAGCTGTTGCTATGCTAAACAGTGAAGAGAATAAAGGTAAAATTGCTTTATTTGCTGGTATTGATAAATGTAGATTTAAAAAGCAAGTAACTCCTGGTGATACTTTAATGTTAGAAGTAGAAATTACTAAAATTAAAGGTCCGATTGGAAAAGGTACAGCTAAAGCAACTGTTGATGGACAATTAGCTTGCAGTTGTGAACTAACTTTTGCAATTCAAGATGCTTAAATAATCAAAAATTGCCTCCTAACTTAATAAAGTGTTAGGAGGCAATTTTTTATTCTCTCTCAAATTTTTCTTCTTTAAGTTTTGGTTTTGATTGCATCATTCGATTGAATGTTATTTTTAACTCTTCACCAGAAAGACCTTCATCAATTAACTGTTCTAATAAACTCTCTGCATATACTTGACGTAAAGTATAAATATGACAGTCAAATACTATTGACATTGTTGTTTCGAATTCAGAAATGCTTTTAATTGTGGCATCAAATAAAGCGGGATCATTTGAAGGACGCGTTATCACGACTCTAATGTCCAATAAAGTTTGATCATCATAATATTTTTTCATTGTCTCATAATGTGCATTTGAAATGACAACCTCTAAGAGCCAACCTGTGCCACTATTTTCTTTATTAATGATTACACCATCTTCTAACTCGAATTCAGTTATTCCACCATTTTCGTTAACGATTTGAAAACGTACAGCTTTAAATGTCTTCACTTCATCACATCCCCAAAAAAATTTGAAATTATGCAAAAAATGAAATTATTAATAATCAAATATGAGTTTTACAATTATTTTCTTTAAATATATCAAACTTTGTGTAATAAGAGGAATAAAAATATTAAAAATAGAATTTTGACGCCTAAATTATAAATGAATAATATAGTTATAGAAGGAGGTGACACATGCTAAATAAAATTGTGATAGTAGGTCGATTGACCAAAAAGGCACAAATATTTGAAAACGAGGAGGTGAAGATAGCTACGTTCTGTGTTGCAACTGAACGTAATTATAAAGATGAAAATAATGAAATAGCTTGTGATTATATTTTTTGTAAAGCATTTGGTAAAACAGCAACAAATATAGAATCATATACAGACCAAGGCACTTTAGTTGGTATTACAGGACAAATGAGATCTCGTAAGTACGATAAAGATGGCCAAACGCACTTTGTGACTGAATTATATGTTGAAACAATTAAATTTATGTCCCCTAAATCTAAAAACGATAATATTTTTCCTAACACCTCATATGATGAAGACGCTTATTCCTTTGATCACCTTGAAGTGATTGATGTTAAATAATCTTCTAATAACTCCATCCCTATTTACTATAAAAACTTCTTTTAATTATACTCATGGCCTCTCTTATATAAAGAATTTATAAGGGAGGCTATTAAATTACCCGTTTAATTATCTGAAAGATTTCATAAATATTACAAAGAAAAGATGTTTATATACCTATTCAAAGCTGTCATGATAGTTTGCAATTGAAATAATTATGGTTTTACTAATGTAATTTCTATGTAAAAAAGTCCTGTCTTTTTTTATTTCACTGTAACCTACTATGATTTTATGGATGTTAAAGTGGTACTTGTAAAATTAATTAAGACACAAACATTCTTAGGAGGATATATATTATGAAAAAGACAATTATTGCTTCATCATTAGCAGTAGGTTTAGGAGTAGTTGCTGGCAACGCTGGACACGCAGATGCGAGCGAAGCTCAAGTAAATAAAGCAGAATTAGCTCAATTAGCTCAATCAAATGATCAATCATTAAATGATAGCCCTATTCAAGAGGGTGCTTACAATGTAACTTTTGATTATGAAGGTTTCACTTATCATTTTGAATCAGATGGTACTAACTGGAGTTGGAACTATGCACAATCAGGTCAAGCTTCTCAACAACAAGATGTAAGTGCACAAGTTTCAACTGTTTCTAATCAAACTTCAGCTGAACAAGTTGGTTCTCAACAACAATCTAGTCAAGTTCAACCAACTCAAACTCAACAAGCACCTCAAACTGAACAAACACAACAACCACAAACTGAAGCTACAACTTCTAACTCAAGTTCTTCAAATAACAATGCTTCAAATGGTTCTTCTGTAAATGTTAACAGTCATTTACAACAAATTGCACAACGTGAATCTGGTGGCGACATTACTGCTATCAACCCAAGTTCAGGTGCAGCAGGTAAATATCAATTCTTACAATCTACTTGGGATTCAGTAGCTCCTGATGAATATAAAGGTGTTTCACCAGCACAAGCTCCTGAACACGTACAAGATGCTGCAGCAGTTAAATTATATAACACTGCAGGCGCTTCACAATGGGTAACTGCATAATATAGTAATTTAATCATTTAAAGTAAGAGTGGAACAGTGAATTTTGTTCCACTCTTTTTTGTTTTGTTTGATAAAACGCAGTCATTTTGATATTGTTAAATTAATAAATTAATGCTACTAGGGGAGCCATAGTAAATGGCTGAGATGATTAATTCAGACCCTTATAACCTGATTTGGTTAATACCAACGTAGGAAAGTAGTTATGTAAATGTTACGTTCTCTTTATTGAATGATAGCTACATTTCTACGTTGAAATGTAGCATTTTTTAATTTTAAGGAGGATTAATATGACATTTTCAACTGAGATTAAAGAGGCTGCGCAACCTATTATTGAAGAAATTTATAATGATGGCTTTATACAAGACCTATTAAAAGGGGATTTAGATGCTCAAGCAGTACGTCAATATTTAAGAGCAGATGCGTCATATTTGAAAGAATTTACAAATTTATATGCACTTCTTATCCCAAAAGCGCCATCAATGAAGGATGTTAAATTTTTAGTTGAACAAATTGAATTTATGCTTGATGGTGAGGTTGAGGCACATGAAATCCTAGCAGATTATATCAATGAACCTTATGAAGAAATTGTTAAAGAAAAAGTATGGCCACCTAGTGGAGATCATTACATTAAACATATGTATTATCACGCATATGCTCATGAAAATGCTGCGTATACTATAGCTGCAATGGCACCTTGTCCTTATGTATATGAAGTAGTAGCTAAAATGGCATTAGAGGATCAAAACCTAAATAGAGATTCTGTTACAGCAAAATGGTTTGATTTCTATAGTACAGAAATGCGACCATTAATTGAAGTATTTGATAATTTATTAGATAAATTAACAACAAATTGTACAGAACAAGAGAAGAAAGATATTAAAGAAAGTTTCTTACAAAGTACCGTACATGAACGTAATTTCTTTAATATGGCTTATATTAATGAACAGTGGAACTTCGGAGGCGATAAAAATGCATAAACCCAAAATTGCTTTAACAATTGCAGGAACCGATCCATCAGGTGGCGCTGGTGTGATGGCCGATTTAAAATCATTTCATGCCTGTGGCGTCTACGGTATGGCAGCGATTACAAGTATCGTTGCGCAAAACACTAAAGGCGTTCAACATATCCATAATCTTGAGACAAGTTGGGTACAAGAACAATTAGACAGTGTCTTTAATGATGAATTACCACATGCTATTAAGACAGGCATGATTGCAACTCATGAAACAATGGAGTTAATCCAACATTATTTGAAACAACACTCAGATATTCCATACGTTATTGATCCAGTTATGCTTGCTAAAAGTGGTGATTCACTCATGGATGATGATACTAAGAAACATTTACAGAATACATTACTACCTTTAGCAGATGTCGTCACACCTAATATTCCTGAAGCAGAGGAAATTACAGGTATCAAACTAGACACTGAAGAAAATATACGAAAAGCTGGTAACATATTTATTAACGAGATAGGTAGTAAAGGCGTCGTAATAAAAGGTGGGCATTCTACTGATTTAAACAATGCCAAAGATTTCTTGTTTACTAAGGATGATGTATATACTTTTGAAGATCAACGCTTTGATACAAAACATACTCACGGCACCGGATGTACATTTTCAGCGGTAATTACTGCAGAACTTGCAAAAGGTAAATCAATCTATGAAGCGGTAAAAAAAGCTAAGAAATTTATTTCATTAAGTATTCAATATACGCCAGAGATTGGTCAGGGTAGAGGGCCGGTAAACCATTTTGCCTATATGAAGAAAGTAGGTTTAGATGATGAATAACTTAGAACGTTTGAGACAAGAGAACCCTCTAGTTGTGTGTTATACAAATGATGTCGTGAAGAATTTTACAGCCAATGGTTTACTCAGTATCGGCGCGAGCCCAGCAATGAGTGAAGCACCTGAAGAAGCGAGAGAATTTTATAAAGTCGCTGGTGCATTACTTATTAATATTGGCACGATGACTAAAGCAAATGAACAAGACATATTGGAAATTGGTAAAATTGCGAATCAACAAGGAACACCGATTGTATTTGATCCAGTGGCAGTTGGTGCATCTTCATATCGTAAAGCATTTTGCCAAAAATTCTTATCAGAAGTGAAAGTATCAGTAATTAAAGGAAATGCCTCAGAAATTTTAACGTTAGTAGATGCGACTACAACGATGAAAGGTACAGATGGTGAAACTGACTTAGATGTTGTTGAAATAGCTAAGAGAGTCCATGAGGAATTGAATACAGCCATCGTGTTAACAGGTAAAGATGATGTTGTTGTCCAAGGTGGCAAAGTTGTCAAGTTATCTAATGGGTCACCTTTATTAGCTAAAATTACTGGTGCTGGATGTTTACTCGGTGGTATTGTAGCGAGTTTCTTATTTAGAGAAGAAAATCCAACACTACAAGTGTTAGAAGAAGCAGTGAGCATTTATAATATTGCAGCTGAACTTGCTGAAAAGGATCAACAAGTGAATGGACCAGGTACATTTTTACCCAAACTATTAGATCAAATGTATAACATTGACTTTAATACTTACCAACACCAAGTCAAAAGACAAGAGGTTGAATAATATGTTTAATTCATCATTATTAAACGTTTATTTTATTTGCGGTACGCAAGATGTTCCAGAAGGAAAAGATATTAGAGTAATACTAAAGCAAGCTTTAGAAGCTGGAATTACCCTTTTTCAATTCCGTGAAAAGGGGCCAACATCATTAGATGGTGTTGCGAAAGAAGATTTAGCAATTGATTTATTAAAACTATGTCATGACTATCAAGTACCATTTATTGTAAATGACGATGTTGATTTAGCTGAAAAAATAAATGCAGACGGTATTCATGTAGGGCAAGATGATGTAAATGTGAAGTCTTTTGCTGAACGTTTTAGAGATAAAATCATTGGGCTTAGCATTGGAAATGAGAAAGAATATTACCATTCGGATTTAGAACATGTTGATTATATTGGAGTTGGACCTATGTTTGCAACAATCTCTAAAGATGATGCTAACGCACCAGTAGGTCCTTCAATGATTGCTAAATTAAAGAACATCAATCCTTCGTTACCAATGGTAGCAATTGGAGGCATAACAGAAGACAATATTGAACCTATTTCTCAAAATGGTGCAGATGGTGTTTCAGTTATTTCAGCGATTGCACGTAGTCATAATATTGACAAGACTGTTACTAAAATGAAAAGTTATTTCAAATAAATAATAAAATTTTTCTTTTTTTGTTTTCCAGTACACGGTTACTATGATAAAATAATCTCTATGTGAATATATCAATAGAGGTGTAAAAATGAAGAAGAAAGCGTTACTACCTTTGTTATTAGGGGTAATGGTCTTTTTAGCCGGATGTGACTATTCTAAATCTAGTAATAGAGATGGATTTTTCTATAATACATTCGTAGAACCAATGTCTAAAGTATTACATTGGTTAGGCCATTCAGTATTTAACGATGACTACGGTATTGCAATTATCGTATTAGTTTTAGTAATACGTATTATCTTGTTACCATTCATGCTATCAAACTATAAAAATAGTCATTTGATGCGTGAAAAAATGAAAGTTGCCAAACCAGAAGTTGATGGCGTGCAAGAGAAAGTTAAACGTGCACGTACTCAAGAAGAGAAAATGGCAGCAAACCAAGAAATGATGGAAGTTTATAAGAAATACGATATTAATCCAATGAAGAGTGCATTAGGATGTTTACCTGTATTAATTCAAATGCCAGTTGTCATGGGATTATACTTTGTATTACGTTACCGTATTGGTGGCGGTATTGCAGAACATCCTCACTTCTTATGGTTTAATTTAATACATCCTGATATTTGGATTACTATTATTGCCGGTGTGCTTTACTTTATCCAAGCTTGGGTATCAAGTAAGCAAATGCCTCAAGAACAACGTCAAATGACATATATGATGATGATTGTATCACCAATCATGATTATTTGGATTTCATTAAGTTCGGCTTCAGCTTTAGGTTTATATTGGTCAGTCAGTGCGGCATTCTTGATTGTTCAAACATACTTCGCCAATATGTACTATGAAAAAGTTGCTCGAAGAGAAGTTGCACCAATGATTGAAAAATTTGAGGAAAATAATAGTAACTCAAATAAAAAAGGTAAAAACACTCAAGTCGTTTCTAAGAATAATAAAAAGAAAAAATAAATTAGTTTAATTGAAACTAGTAAGTAAAAAGGCCGATATCCTTACGTAGGGTATCGACCTTTTTTTATATATGCCATTCTTTATAAAATTGATTTAAAAACTGTTCCATAAACGCATGTCTTTCTCTAGCTAATTTTCGACCAGTTTCAGTATGCATTAAATCTTTTAATTTTAATAATTTATCATAAAAGTGACGTATAGCTGAAGGTTCTAAATTAGTAATCGTTTCAATATTAGGTATGTCTCTATGTGGTGATTCTGTCCACATTGGCTCATTAAAATGGCCTGAAAATTGAAATGCTCTAGCAATACCAATAGCACCAATCGCATCTAGTCGATCAGCATCCCTTACAATTTGTCCTTCAATAGGAAGGTCTACATGATTATTTTGTCCATTTCTATAACTTAAATGCTGAATGATGTAAATAATCTTTTTTTGTTGATCAAAAGATACACGAATGTTCTTTAAAAATGTTTTTAAACGATCTAAAGCATTGGCTTTATTTGTTAACTTATCATCAATGACATCATGAAGTAATGCAGATAATGTGATAATTAAATATTCTCCTTGTTGCTCGCATTTAGAGATTGTTTGAGCTAGTGACGTTACACGTTCTACATGTGCAATATCATGACCAGAATAATCATTTTTATGAAAATTTTTCATATAACGATGCGCTAATTCTATTTGTCGTGTTACATTCATTTTAATCTCCTTATTGTTCAGATAAGTTCGGGACTAAAGTATTATTTTAAGTCTATAATATTTTCAATGTAATTTTTTAAACTACTATATCTAAATTATCTATAGAATAGGTGAAAGTAATTGAGATATACCTTCTTTAAATTTAATCCACAGGCTTCGTTTATTATATAAGTCTTCAGTGAGTCGGTAGGATACTTTCATATCTTGAATAAATGCTTCTTTTAGTTGAGTTGCAATTGCTTCATCATAGATAAATGCGTTTACTTCAAAGTTCAATGTAAAACTACGATTATCCATGTTGGCAGTACCTACTGAAGCAATTTCATCATCAATAATTAATGTTTTGGAGTGTAAGAAACCATTATCATAATGATAGATTTTCACACCAGCTGATAATAGAGAAGCTGCGTTTTTTAAGGTAGCCCAATAAACAAAAGGATGATCAGGTTTATTAGGAATCATGATATTGACCTCTACACCACCTAAAGCTGCTATTTTAATTGCATCAATGAAGGCTTGATCAGGAATAAAATAGGGTGATTGAATATAAATAGATTGTTTAGCTGAAGAAATCATTTTCAAATAACCATATTTGATTTGCTCCCAATCTTCATCAGGACCACTTGAGGCAATTTGTACACCTATTGTTCCACCAGAGTCTACATCAGGAAAATAACGATCTTCATATTCGATTGAATCACGGTTTGATTGTGAATTCCAATCTAATATAAATCTCAGTTCAAGTGCGTTTACAGAATCTCCTTCTAATCGCAAATGAGTGTCTCGCCAATATCCAAATTTTTTATCTTTACCTAAATATTCGTCGCCTACATTAAAACCACCAACATAACCAATTTTACCGTCAATAATAACTATTTTTCTATGGTTTCGGTTATTCATACGGAGATTTATAAGTGGGAGTTTAGAAGGGAAGAAAGATTCAACATGTCCACCTTTTTGACGGAAGTGTTTTAAATCTTTTTTTCTTAAAGTTCTTGATCCCATATCATCGTATAACATTTTAACTTTTAAGCCCTCATCAAGTTTATCCTCAAGTGCTGAGAGAATTCGATGACCTAATTCATCACTTTTGAAAATATAGTATTGAATATGTATATAATCCTTTGCATTTTTAATATCACTTAATAATGCATCAAATTTTGCATGGCCATCAGTATAAATCTTGATTTGATTATCAGTAGTAAGGAATGCAGCATTGTTAAAAAGTAACATGCGTACCATTTCTTTAAACTTAACAATTTGATGATTACCTTTTGAGAAATCGTCGCTTTCTAATGCTTCAATTTGTTCATCGACAATCATAGCAAGCCCTTTACGGTCTTCCTTTTTCAATTTAAAAATACGATTGCTTTGAATTTGGCGTCCTAATAGTAAATATAAAATAAACCCTATAATTGGTAAAAATACTAAAACAAGTAGCCAAGCCCATATTGAACCAGCACTACGGCGCTCCATAAAGATAATAACAAACGCAAAAATTAAGTTTAATATAAAGGCAGCAATTAAAATGATATTAATAATCAATGAGGAATGCGTGAAAGACATTGAATATATTTCTACCATAGTACGCCTCCTGTTTATTTTTTAATTCTTGCAAGAATAAGATAAGTCTAGTACTTTCTTAAACTTAATTGTATCATGGCATTAACTAAATAGCATGACTCTTTTTCATGAAAATAAGTTACAGTGTTTGACGAATATGAAGGTAAATTATACGATATGATAGTACTATTAGAAAGGGTGACGACCTTGAATAATCATGAAAATGCACATCATTCCAAACAAATTAAAATGAATTTAAAATCAAGACTAAATCGTATTGAAGGGCAAGTTAGAGCGATTAATCGCATGATTGAAGAAGATGTATACTGTGATGACGTGCTAACTCAAATTAGAGCTACAAGATCTGCATTAAATAGTGTGGCCACTAAGTTGCTAGATCATCATATGAAAAGCTGTATCATGGATAAAGTGAATAACGGCGCTCAAGAAGAAGCGATGGAAGAATTGTTAGTGACATTTCAAAAATTAATGAAAGATTAGGGGTTAATTAAATGAACTTTAGTGAAATTAGAATTAGTGAATTAAATACTGAAGAGCAAGCTAATTCGCTCCAACATAGACTTGAGAAGATGATAGGTGTAGATGAAGTAATTGTAAAACTAAATGACCAATTAGTTAAAATTTCTTATGAAACACCAACGAATTTAAATAGTATTGAAAAAGAAATTTATGATGATGGTTATAAGGTATTAGGTTGATAAATTAAAATAATTTTGTTAAATATCAATTTTATGCTGAATTAATGTAGTAAAACATCGATAATTGGGGTAGTATAACTTTGAAGTCATAAAACGAGGTGAAAGCCATGAGTAATTCGGATAAATTGCAAAATGTTGTTAAATTATTATCGTCATTAGGTGTGAATATTAAAAAAACTAAAACTCGTTTAGACATTATTAATACATTGCCAGCTACAACACCTGTGCGCCAAGAACTTAAATAGTCTGCTAGCAATTGATAAAGGGAGAAGCGTAATCACTTTTAAATGTGATTACGCTTCTTTATTAGGCATTGTTTGTCTTTGATGGAAATGTATAGATAAGACGACACCTATACCAACCATTAAACTCCATAGTGAACTACCGCCGTAACTAATAAATGGTAATGGTATACCGGTAATAGGTAGTAATTGGATTGTCATACCTATATTTTGTAATATATGGAAGACAAGTAGTGATACATAACCTATGATAAATATTTTGCTGAATGGAGATTCAACTTTCGTAGCAAGTCGAATTAAATGAAAAATTAATGCTAAAAAGATGAGTAGTAAAACTACAGCGCCTATAAATCCCATTTCTTCTCCAACTACTGAGAATATAAAATCTGTATGATTTTCAGGAATGTAAACCTCACCATGATTAAATCCTTTACCGAATAATTGACCAGACCCAATCGCTTTTAAAGATTCTGTTAAGTGATAACCGTCTCCAGCACTATATGAATATGGATCCAACCAAGAATTAATTCGCCCCATTTGATACATTTTCACACCTAGAAGGCTCTCAATTAACGTTGGTTTATAAATGATAGCTAATATAATAGTTCCTCCAAAAACAAAAGCGGCTATAAATAATGGTGCTAAGATTCTCCATGTAATACCGCTAACTAACATTATTCCTATAATAATAGCGCAAATCACAAGCGTCGTACCTAAGTCATTTTGTAATAAGATTAAAGCCATTGGTACTATTGAAATTCCTATGATTTTAAAAAACAAGACCAAATCAGTTTGAAAAGATTTATTAAAAGTAAAACGATTATGGTTAGAAACGCTCTTTGCTAGTGCTAGAATTAAGATGACCTTCATAAATTCTGAGGGTTGAATACTTACTGGTCCAAATGAATACCAACTTTTAGCACCATTAATGATTGGTGTAATAGATGTTTCAGGTAATATGAGTAAACCGATAAGTAGTACACAAAAGATAAAATAAAGAATATATGTATTATTTCTAATCTTTTTAGGTGAAATAAGCATAATAACTAATGCGATAATAGTACCTAATATGTAATATATGATTTGGCGAATACTAAAGTTTGCACTATATTGTCCTCCACCCATAGCTGAACTAATCGTAGTAACACTTATAATGGCAAGTATGGTTAATAATGCTACAAGTATCCAGTCTATCTTACGTAGCCAATGTTTTGAAGGCTGTTGACGGGATGAATATTTCATGAGAAAACTCCTTAAATTCTTATAATCGAACGATTAATATTATATACAAATTTTACATGACTTTATATTAATTTGCTAGAAAATAACAGGCAGAATATAGAAAACTAAAAATTCTATCTAAAATTGTGTTTGAATTATGATTGGTAAATTATTCTAATAAAAACCAAAAAAATTATTTAAACATAATTAGATTTAAGTTGATAAATGCAAAATCACTTTAGACTGTGATAATATTGATTTTTAGAAAGCATAGTTTAAACTAAATAAAATTTATAAAATATTGATAGTTAACTAAAAAGAAAAAGTAAAAATGAATTGAAAGAGATATAGACATTTGTAAGAAGTTGAAATAACGTAATAGTTTAATACTTCTCATAAATGATTGAGTTATGATCTTTCTTAATGGAGGAACTACTTATGGTGAAAGAAAACATTTGTATCGTATATGGTGGTAAAAGTGCTGAACATGATGTTTCTAAATTGACTGCGCAAAATGTTCTTAATGCAATTGATAAAGAAAGATATTTAGTGGATATCATTTATATTACGAATGATGGCTTATGGAAGAAAAAAGAAAATATCACTGAGGAAATTAAAGAAATTGAATCCCTAAATATGACAGATATAGAAGCGGGCGAAATCACTATTTTGCTTAAAGAAAGTAGCGATGGTAAACCTTATGATGCTATATTCCCATTACTTCATGGCCCTAATGGTGAAGATGGAACAATTCAAGGGTTATTTGAAGTTCTTGATTTACCATATGTTGGGAATGGTGTACTAGCTGCATCAAGTTCAATGGATAAACTTGTCATGAAACAATTATTTGAACATAGAGGATTGCCTCAATTACCTTACATTAGTTTCTTAAGAAGTGAATATGAAAAATATGAGGGTAACATTATTAAACTCGTTAAAGATAAACTTACATATCCAGTATTCGTAAAACCTGCAAATCTTGGTTCAAGTGTAGGTATTAGTAAATGTAATAATGAGGATGAATTAAAATCAGGTATTGAGGAAGCTTTCCAATTTGACCGTAAACTTGTTATTGAACAAGGTATTAATGCTCGTGAAGTTGAAGTAGCTGTATTAGGCAATGACTATCCTGAAACAACATGGCCAGGAGAAGTTATCAAAGATGTTGCATTCTATGATTACAAATCAAAATATAAAGACGGTAAAATCAGTTTACAAATTCCTGCAGAATTAGATGAAGAAGTACAAATGACATTAAGAAACATGGCATTGGAAGCATTTAAAGCTACAGATTGTTCGGGATTAGTACGTGCGGATTTCTTTGTTACTGAAGACAATCAAATTTTTATTAATGAAACAAATGCAATGCCTGGATTCACAGCATTTAGTATGTATCCAAGTTTATGGGAGAATATGGGCTTATCTTATTCTGACCTAATCACAAAATTAATTGACCTAGCTAAAGAACGTCACGAGGATAAAAAGAAAAACAAATACACAATTGACTAAGAGAGGGATTCATAAATGATAGAAGTTTCTTTACAGCAAATTCAGGAATGGATACCTTGTGATATTGATTCACAATATTTACAACAAACCATCAAAGGTGTGACGATCGATTCACGTGCAATCAAAACTAATATGTTATTTATACCATTTAAAGGTGAGAACGTAGATGGTCATCGCTTTGTTTCACAGGCGTTAAAAGATGGCGCTGGTGCTTCTTTCTATGAAAAAGGCCATGACATTGATGATAATGTGGAAGGACCTATTATATGGGTAGACAATACATTAATTGCGTTACAACAATTAGCTAAAGCATATCTTAAACATGTGAACCCTAAAGTAATAGGTGTTACTGGTTCAAACGGTAAAACAACTACAAAAGATATGATTGAGAGTGTATTACACACTGAATTTAAAGTTAAAAAAACGCAAGGTAATTACAATAATGAAATAGGCTTACCATTAACTATTTTAGAGCTTGATTTAGATACAGAGATTTCAATATTAGAAATGGGTATGTCTGGATTCCATGAAATAGAATTACTTTCTAATATAGCAGAACCAGATATTGCTGTTATTACAAATATTGGTGAATCACATATGCAAGATTTAGGTTCTCGTGAAGGCATTGCTAAAGCTAAATCTGAAATAACAATTGGACTTAAAAAAGAGGGAACATTCATCTATGATGGTGATGAACCATTGCTTGAACCACATGTTAAAGAAATCAAACATGCAAAATGTTTAAGTGTAGGTTTGAAACAAGATAATGCTTTAGTATGCGAAGTAGAACATAGTGAAAATGATGGCATTGCTTTCTCTATTAACGGTAATGAACATTATAAATTACCTATTCTTGGAATCCATAATATGAAAAATGCAGCTATCGCAATTGCTATTGGTCATGAACTAGGACTGAAATATGAGACTATTCAATATAACATTAATCATGTTCAACTCACTGGTATGCGAATGGAACGCCATATTACTGATGATGATATTACTATCATAAATGATGCTTATAATGCCAGTCCTACAAGTATGAAAGCCGCAATTGATACTTTGAGTCAAATGGAAGGTAGAAAAATTATTGTACTTGCTGACTCACTTGAATTAGGGGAAAATAGTCGTTCAATGCACGAAGAGGTAGGCGCATATTTAGAAGGTAAAAACATCCATACTTTATTAACATATGGCAAAGATGCAAAGTATATTAGTGATATAGGAGGTCAATTTGTTGACCACGTTGAATATTTTATTGATAAACAACAATTAACTCAATATTTAATAAATAACTTAGTTGCTAACGACAAAGTTCTTGTAAAAGGTTCAAGAGGAAATAAACTTGAAGAAGTTGTAAATAAATTGATTTAATTATTTTCAAAATTACTATCATGCTAAGCAAGTCACTAATTAGGAATCTAAATCCTTTAGTGGCTTGTTTTTTTACTTTAAAAATTTAAATAATAAGTGAAAAATGTAAACGCTATTATATGAAAATAGATTTGAAAACGAGTTTATCTATAAAATTGCTTTATTGCGATATGTAATTTTAGGTGGTACTATATAGAAGTTGACGTAATAAGAGGACCTTATATACACAAACGTATATTGATAAATAAGAAAGTTAAAAGGAGAATTATATTGCAAAATTTTAAAGAACTAGGGATTTCGGATAAAACAGTTGAGACCCTTGAAGCAATGGGCTTTAAGGAACCCACACCTATCCAAAAAGATAGTATCCCTTATACATTAGAAGGAAAAGACATCCTTGGACAAGCTCAAACTGGTACTGGTAAAACGGGAGCGTTCGGGATTCCTTTAATAGAAAAAGTTGTAGGTCAATCAGGTGTGCAAGCTTTAATATTAGCACCTACAAGAGAATTAGCTATGCAAGTAGCTGAACAATTAAGAGAATTTAGTCGTGGTCAAAATGTACAAGTTGTAACGGTATTTGGTGGTATGCCAATCGATCGACAAATTAAAGCTTTAAAAAGAGGACCACAAATCGTTGTAGGTACACCAGGACGTGTCATTGACCACTTAAATAGACGTACATTAAAAACAAATGGTATTCATACATTAATTTTGGATGAAGCAGATGAAATGATGAACATGGGCTTCATCGATGATATGAGATTCATTATGGATAAAATTCCAGCTGAGCAAAGACAAACAATGTTATTCTCAGCAACAATGCCTAAAGCAATCCAATCTTTAGTACAACAATTCATGAAATCTCCTCAAATCGTTAAGACAATGAACAACGAAATGTCAGACCCTCAAATTGATGAATATTATACAATTGTGAAAGAACTTGAAAAGTTCGATACATTTACTAATTTCTTAGATGTACACCAACCTGAATTAGCCATTGTCTTCGGTAGAACAAAACGTCGTGTGGATGAATTAACAAGTGCTTTATTATCTAAAGGTTACAAAGCAGAAGGCTTACATGGTGATATCACACAAGCTAAACGTTTAGAAGTATTGAAGAAATTTAAAAATGATCAAATCGATATATTAGTTGCTACAGACGTTGCAGCACGTGGTTTAGATATTTCAGGTGTAAGTCATGTATATAACTTTGACATTCCTCAAGATACTGAAAGCTATACACATAGAATCGGACGTACAGGAAGAGCTGGTAAAGAAGGCATCGCTGTTACATTCGTAAATCCAATTGAAATGGATTACATCCGTCAAATAGAAGATGCAAATGGAAGACGCATGAACGCTTTAAGACCACCTCACCGCAAAGAAGTATTAAAAGCGCGTGAAGATGATATTAAAGATAAAGTGAAAAATTGGATGTCACGAGAAAGTGAAGCACGTTTGAAACGTATCTCAAGCGAGTTATTAGAAGAATATGATAGTACTGAATTAGTTGCATCATTACTACAAGAATTAGTAGAAGCAAATGATGAAGTGGAAGTACAATTAACATTTGAAAAACCATTAGCACGTAAAAATCGCCAAGGTAAAGGTAATGGATCACGTCGTGGTGGAAAACGTAATAACAAGTTCGATAATAAAAACAAACGTTCAAAAGGTAACTTTAATAAGAAAAAAGGTAAAAAACCTGACCGTCGTGAAAGACAAGACAAAGGTAGATCTACGATGAAAGGTCGAACATTCGCAGATTTACAAAAATAAAATAATTCAATATTGGATTTTATAATCAAACCATCTCATGCTTTTGAGGTGGTTTTAAATTTGATTAAATAGTAGAAGTAATTTAACAATTTCGCATATTCAGCAAGGTCAGTAAGCCTCACACTAAATATGATATAATAAAATAAAATTGCAAAGGAGTATATTATGAAGGTAGAAAGTTCATTTCATAAAAGTCCTAAGAATGCACTGACATACCACTGGTTTAATAGTGGTATCTTATTTTTAATAGAACTGATTATCATTGTTGCACTATTCTCAATGTGGCGATATTTTAATTGGTACCACTTTATTGTCTACATACTTATCTTCTTAGTCTTCATTTCGGTTATTCGTTTGCTATTACAACCCATTATTAATTATAAATATCGTTTTTATAGGGTTAATGATAGAAATGTCGAAGTTAAAAAGTCTTTTATTTTAAAAAAACACCAAATGACTAAAATTGAACGGCTACAATTTTTAGAAATTAAAAGTAATCCTATTTTAAAGCTACTAAATTTAAATATTTTAATTTTTGTAACAGCAGGACATGAACTAAAATTACCAATTGTCTCAGAAGAAGAAATGAACCAATTATCAGAAGATATTTTTATAGCATTGCGAGGTGCTGATTCAGATGTTTAATCCTCAAAAATTGCATCCAATTTCATACATAACAGGGATAATAGATGTAATTAAACGAAATATTTTTACATTTATCATATTAGTTGGTTTTAATATATGGAATTTTGATTTTACAGAAATTCGTCATTATATTGGGCCATCAATCTTCTTGTTTATCTTTATATTGACGTTTATACATCGATTTTTAGAAATTAAAGTTACAAGATATTGGATTGAAAACGACCAATTTATTGTTACATCTGGATGGTTAAATAAAAAAAGAAAAGAACTAAATCTAAGTAGAATTCAGTCATTAGATACAACACAGGGTTTGATTAACCAAATCGTTGGTGGCGTTAGTTTACAAATTAAAACGCCAAGTGATGGCATTGAATTGGCAACAATAACGAAGAAACAGAGTGAGTTCATTGAACAAACCATACGTATGAGACAAAAAGAATTAAATAATGATACTCAAGAATATTTAATCAATGATGAATCGGATGAAAATGAACTAAAAACGGAGCAATATAATGCATCGACAAGTGTAACAGAAAGTAATTCAGAACATGTGTTCAATATGTCCTTAACTTCATTAATTCTAATGGCTATGACGAGTGGGGCAATAGGTGTGGCCTTTGCTGCCGTTTCGCCAATAGTAGGTGCATTTCAAGATATTATACCTTGGGATAAATGGACGTCTAATCTATGGCATTGGGTAAATTCTGTATTTATTATTGTGCTGTTTGTTGTTGCATCGATTTTAATCATTAGTTATGTTTTAGGAACTATAATTACGATTATACGTTATTATAACTACAAAGTTGTACAACAGGGGAATCATCTTAAAATTAGTTATGGTCTTTTTAATGTGAAAAATCTAACAGTTCCAACTGATCGACTACAAGCAGTGTTAGAGAAACAATCTTTCTTAAGAAAAATATTTGGATATACCTCTATACACTTTATTATCACGAGTGATATGGATATAGAGTCTAATGATGATGCAAGTGACAATGGTAAAATTATGATATTACCATTTATAAAACAAAAAGAAGCATATGAAATTATTGGAAAGCTCGTACCAGAAATGAAGTTTAATAAGGTCGAAAACGTTATGCCATGGAGAGGATTTCATCGTCACTTCTTTATACCAAGTATTATCATTTTAATTTTAGCTAGTATCGGAACTTATTTTTGGAGTGCATGGAGCTTTTTAATCGCTTTGATGATAATTATTGTGATGATGTATCATGCATATATCTACGTTAAAAATGCTGGCTTAGTGATAGAGAATGATGAAATAACTTTGAAACGTGTAAGCACTTTTGGTTTTCAAACATATTACTTCAAAACGGATAAAATTATAGGTATAGAAACGAGCCAACATCCTTTTCTCGAAAGAAGTCATTTAGCAAATTTATATTTCCTTATTGCTAAGGGATCAATATTTGAGTTTATGGAATTAAAGTTCATAAGAGAAGATACATCGCAACGCTACGTTGATGCGTATTTAAGAGGTGAGTACGATGTCTAATTATAATTATATGAATAAAAACGGCCCTAAAGTGATGAGGATTGCTTCAATGATTACTACCATTATTTTTACAATTATAGTGATAATAGCAAGTATTTTATGTGATTTATACATTGAGGAAATGAGTCGCGCATTACTTGTAAGTCTTGCGATAGCACTAATCATTTTATGTTGTGTTGTTTTTATAGTTATAACACCATTTTTAAAATATAAAAATTTTCGATATTTTTATTCAAACGATGAAATTTATATAAGAAGAGGCATTATTTTTATCAATACTAAAATTATTCCATTTTATCGAATTCAGAATATCGATATTGAAGAAGGTTTTTTAATGAGAAAATATAAGTTAGCATCATTGCATTTGTCGACTGCAGGAGGCGTTTCTCAAATAGACTTAATTGCAAAGAAAGATGCAATAAAACTTAAACAAATGATACAAAAAAAGAAAAATATTCAGCAAAATGATATTAGTGAAATGAATACGAAAATTGATCATTCAAATATACCTAGTGAGTGAGGGGTTAGCATGATACATGGAATAGGTATTGATTTAATAGAAATTGAAAGAATTAAAAAAGCTTTTGAGAAACAAAAAGACAAGTTAGTAAAGAGAATTTTAACACAAGAAGAGGAACATCAATTTCATTCATTTAAAAGTGAAAAGAGAAAATTTGAATATTTATCTGGTCGTTTCGCAACCAAAGAAGCTTTCAGTAAAGCATTAGGTACAGGCTTAGGAAAAACAGTGGCATTCAAAGACATTAATTGTTACAACGATATAAAAGGTAAACCATGTATAGATTACAATGGTTTTATCGTACATGTTTCAATAACTCATACAGAACATTATGCGATGAGTCAAGTTTTGTTAGAAAAGAGAGATTAACAGTATTATAATAAAAATAATTTCTACCTCGTATATTGAACGAGTTAAATCAATAATAAACAAGATTTTTTACTAATTAAGAGGAGGATTACGTATGTCAGATAAATTCTATAGATCAACTTATTTAAACGTAGATTTATCAGCGATTTTAAATAACTATAATACTGTTAGAACGTTGCATAGCGATAAAACAGTTATACCAGTAGTAAAAGCTAATAGTTATGGTTTAGGTAGCGTTAAAATCGCACAACATTTAATGAAAAACGGTGCTGACTTTTTTGCAGTAGCAACTCTTGATGAAGCTATTGAATTACGTATGCATGGAATTAATGCTCAAATACTTATCCTAGGTGTCATTCCTCTTGAAGATATAAATAAAGCTATTCAACACAGAGTTGCTTTGACTGTACCATCATTACAATGGATACAACATGCAATAGAATTAATTACTGATGATAATGAAAAGAATTTATGGCTACATGTGAAACTCGACACAGGTATGGGCAGACTTGGAATTAAATCACTGGAAGAATATAAAGAAGTCATTGACTTAATTCAAAGTCATTCTCATTTAGTATTCGAAGGTGTATATACGCACTTTGCTAATGCTGATGAACCTGGCGACTCAATGGATCATCAATATGAACAATTTGAAACCTTAGTAACTCAAGCTGAGAAACCTAAATTCATACATTCTCAAAATTCAGCTGGTTCTTTATTGAGAAACTTTGAATTATGTAATGCAGTTAGACTTGGTATTTCACTTTATGGTTATTATCCGTCAGAGTACGTAAAAGAAAAAGTTGAAACTGAATTACAACCAAGTGCGCAATTATTAACACAAGTTGTCCAAACTAAGTATTTAAAAGTTGGAGAATCGGTAAGTTATGGCAGTACATATACAGCAACTGAAGATATAAAGATCGCGATTTTGCCAATTGGATATGCAGATGGATACTTACGTTCAATGCAAGGGGCATTTGTTAATGTCAAAGGCCATCAATGTGAAGTCATAGGTCGAGTATGTATGGATCAAATGATAATTAAAGTGCCAGATGATGTAAAAGAGGGGGACACTGTGACACTTCTAGATAATACTTATGATTCACCTCAATCAGCTGAAACTTTAGCTCAAAAACAAGACACGATTAGCTATGAAGTTTTATGTAATTTAGGTAGACGTTTACCTAGAATCTATCAAGTTGATGACCAGATGCATGTAACTAATGAATTATTAAAATAGTATAGTCACTTGAAATGAAATTTGTTATTATAAAATTAATTAAAGTTTATAATGTCTTATTTGGTATCAAGTGGAGGTTCATATTATGCTTACTTTCAATCAAAATAGAAGTCACAGTCTTGAACAATCTTTAAAAGAAGGCTATTCACAAATGGCTGAATTAAATCTCTCCCTAGCGACAGAAGCTTTTCCTCTAGAATGCGAAGCTTGTGATTGCAACGAAACGTACATTATTTCTAATTATAAAAGTGAATGATTAGAAGAGGCGATGTATATTTAGCTGATTTGTCACCAGTACAGGGCTCAGAACAAGGGGGAGTCAGACCTGTAGTTATCATTCAAAACGATACTGGCAACAAATATAGTCCTACCGTAATCGTTGCTGCGATTACGGGAAGGATTAATAAAGCGAAAATACCCACACATGTTGAAATCGAGAAAAAGAAATACAGACTTGATAAAGATTCAGTAATTCTACTCGAGCAAATTAGAACATTAGATAAAAAACGACTAAAAGAAAAATTAACATATCTATCTGATGAGAAAATGCAAGAAGTAGATGAAGCACTAGACATTAGTCTAGGACTGCATGATGAAGTTAAAACGCAAAACACATAACTTAATTTATGTATAATTCAAAAGTATTTCATTTTAACTATTAAAGACAATATTTTAAATTCAGTTATTCGAATTTTCGTACTTTAATTTCTATGTACTTAATACATATTAGTCCTATTTGAAGATAAGTACTAGATTAATTGATAGTCTTTAGTTGTTGACTTTAGGTAATTCCTAAAGTCTTTTTTAAATATAAAGTATATTATTTAATATTATGGTTTTAACAATAATGAATTTTATTAATAAATATCAAATGCATATAAAAAAGTTCTAAGTGTTAGATATATTGAAGCGAGGAGGCAGATTTGTGGAAGAATGTAAGCAGCATTATAAGCAACTTATTGATGAAAGTTTAGTTACGCAAAATAAACAACAATTTCTAGAAAAGTGTAATGATTTTACAGATGAAGTAATTAAAAAAGATATTCTACCTGAAGATATTGTGAATATACACAAATCATATGTAACCTCCTTAAATTTAAATAAACAACAAATTTTTGATACATTAGATGTGTTACAAGAGGTTGTAAAAGGGTTTGGATATAGTTATCGTGACTACCAAAAGTTAGTTGATAAAATGCAATTCCACGATAAAGAAATTGATTTAGCTTCTAGGCTTCAACAGACAATGTTAAAAACTGATATCCCTCAATTTGATAGTATACAGATTGGTGTGATTTCTGTTGCTGCTCAAAAAGTGAGTGGCGACTATTTTAATTTAATTGATCATAGAGATGGAACGATGAGTTTCGCTATTGCTGATGTTATAGGTAAAGGAATTCCAGCTGCATTAGCTATGAGTATGATTAAATTCGGAATGGACTCCTATGGGCATTCCCAATTACCAAGTGATGGATTGAAACGTCTTAATCGTGTTGTGGAGAAAAACGTAAATCAAAATATGTTTGTGACCATGTTTTACGGATTATATGAAGAAATGAACCATCTACTTTATTGTAGTTCTGCAGGTCATGAACCTGGATATATATATAGAGCGGAAACTGAAACATTTGAAGAAATTGAAGTTAGAGGAAGAGTCTTAGGTGTAAGTCAGCACACTCGTTATAGTCAACAAGAAATTCCCATTCATTTAGATGATTTAGTTATCATATTTACTGATGGTGTTACAGAAGCAAGATACACAGATGGCGAATTCATAGCTAAAGACACATTGTTGAACCTCATACGTAAGTATAAGCATATGCATCCACAAGATATAGTACAAATATTATATGAAGCTATATTAAAAATACAAAACCCTAACAAACGTGACGATATGACTATTATGATTATAAAACGTGTAAATTAAATATTAAATTTTTAGATTATATAAATCTAACTATGGGTATACTTACTAAAGTATACATATTATTAGTAACAAAAGACTAAACTAGGAGTGTAAGAACTATGAACCTTAACATTGAGACGATAACACATGATGAATATTATGAAGTCATTGTGGCTGGGGAATTAGATGTTTATACAGTACCTGAATTAGAAGAAGTTTTGATGCCAATGCGTCAAGAAGGTACTCATGATATTCACGTGAATGTGACAAACGTTAGTTATATGGATTCTACAGGATTAGGTTTATTTGTAGGAACATTAAAAGCTTTGAATCAAAATGATAAAGAATTATATATTTTAGGTGTATCAGATAGAATCGGAAGATTATTTGATATTACTGGCCTTAAGGACTTAATGCATGTCAATGAAGGAACGGAGGTAGAGTAACTTGCCTATTAAAAATGATTATATCGAGATGAAATTACCTGCCTCTGCTGAGTATGTGAGTTTAATTCGTTTAACTCTATCAGGTGTATTCTCAAGAGCAGGCGCATCTTACGACGATATAGAAGATTCTAAAATTGCAGTAAGTGAAGCCGTTACTAACGCAGTGAAGCATGCTTATAAAAATGATGAAATAAATGGTATGATTAATTTATGTTTTGAGTTATTTGATGATAAAATAAAAATAGTTATCTCTGATCAAGGTGAAAGTTTTGATTATGAAACGACTAAATCACAGCTAGGACCTTACGATGAGAATGAAAATATCGATTTCTTACGTGAAGGCGGACTTGGTTTATTCTTAATTGAATCCTTGATGGATGAAGTGAAAGTCTTTAAAGAATCTGGTGTAACAATCAGCATGATTAAGTATATAAAAAAAGAGCAGGTGCCAAATAATGACGAAAGAGTCGAAATCAGTTAATGATGTATCACCTGAGCAAATTAACCAATGGATTAAAGAACATCAAGATAACGCTAATACAGAAGCTCAAGATAGATTAGTTAATCATTATCGAAAATTAATTGAATCTTTAGCTTATAAGTATTCTAAAGGACAATCACATCATGAAGATTTAGTTCAAGTTGGTATGGTTGGTTTAATAGGTGCTATTAACAGATTTGATTTGTCTTTTGATCGCAAATTTGAAGCATTCCTAGTACCGACCGTTATTGGTGAGATTAAGAGATATTTAAGGGATAAAACTTGGAGTGTCCATGTTCCTAGAAGAATAAAAGAAATAGGCCCACGTATCAAAAAAGTAAGCGATGAACTAACAAATGAGTTGGAAAGATCTCCATCAATTGCAGAAATTGCTGACCGTTTAGAAGTTTCAGAAGAAGAAGTGTTAGAAGCTATGGAAATGGGTCAAAGCTATAACGCGCTTAGTGTTGATCATTCAATTGAGGCAGATAAAGATGGTTCAACAGTAACTCTATTAGATATCATGGGGCAAAAAGATGATAATTATGACTTAACTGAAAAACGTATGATTCTTGAACGTATTTTGCCTATTCTCTCAGATAGAGAAAGAGAAATTATTCAATGCACGTTCATAGAAGGATTAAGCCAGAAAGAAACTGGGGAACGTATTGGATTAAGTCAAATGCATGTATCACGCTTACAAAGAACTGCAATTAAGAAATTGCAACAAGCTGCTAAACAATAAAATATTACATTTAGAGTCTAGAACATTAATTATATAAAACTATAGTGGACAGTCGCAATTGTTGCACGTATTGATAAGAAGTTCAACTAGTAGTTTTTCAGTTCTAGTCATCTATGTGGGGGTGGGACAATGAATTCACTATGAATTCTATCCGACTCCTTTTTTACTTTTGAATTAAAAAAGCAATGCTTAAAATTAAATATTGTATACTTAGAGAAATAAGAATTTTTGAAAAGTGTGGTTATATAAATGGATAAAATGTTAATGAATGAAATAGTTTCTAAATATCAATTTTCTGAAAAACAAGTAAAATCCGTATTAGAATTGCTAGAAGAAAATAATACTGTTCCTTTTATAGCAAGATATCGTAAAGAAGCAACGGGTGGTTTGGATGAAGTTCAAATCAAACAAATTTCTGACGAATATCAATATGTTGCAAATTTACAGAAAAGAAAAGATGAAGTTATACATAATATTGAACAACAGGGTTTATTAACAAATGAATTAAAAGAAGATATTCTTAAACAAACCAAATTGCAGCGTGTCGAGGATCTTTATAGACCTTTTAAACAAAAAAAGAAAACAAGAGCAACTGAAGCTAAGCGAAAAGGACTTGAAAGTTTAGCCCAATGGATTAGTGATGGTCAACAGGGTGAATTGAGTCAACAAGCTGAGGCGTATATTAATGATGAAGTAGCTACTGTTGACGAGGCAATTCAAGGAGCGTTAGATATCATTGCTGAACACGTTTCAGATAATCCTAAGTATCGCAGTCGTATATTGAAAGATATTTATAGGCAAGGAAATATTGTAACGGCTAAGAAGAAAAAAGCGGATGATGAAAAAGAAACATTTGCAATGTACTATGATTATGTGGAACCTATTAAGAACGTTGCTAATCATAGAGTGCTAGCTATGAATCGTGGTGAAAAAGAAAAAGTGCTTTCAGTCAAAGTAGAATTTGATACTCAACAAGTAGCAAGTGCTATTGAAAAAAATGAGGTTAAAAATAATAATCCACATGGAGATTATATAAAATTAGCAATTGAAGACAGTTTAAAAAGATTAATAATGCCTTCGATTGAAAGAGAAATACGCGCTGATTTAACTGAGAAAGCCGAACAACATGCTATTGAGGTCTTTAGTGAAAATTTAAATCACTTATTGTTGCAACCGCCTATGAAAGGTAAGCAAATATTAGGAGTTGACCCAGCATTTAGAACAGGATGTAAACTAGCAGTCATTAATCCTTATGGGACTTTTGTTGATAAAAGTGTAATTTATCCACATCCACCTAAATCTAAAGTAGAAGCATCTGAAAAAGAAATTGTCCGAATGATTAAAGAAAATAATATAGAACTTATTGCAATTGGTAATGGTACAGCAAGTCGTGAAACTGAACATTTCGTTGCTGATGTTATCAAAAAATATAATTTAGATATTAAATTTATTATTGTCAATGAAGCGGGGGCCTCAGTGTATTCTGCTTCAGAAATTGCTAGATCTGAGTTTCCTAATCTTCAAGTTGAAGAACGAAGTGCTGTTTCAATAGGAAGACGAGTTCAAGACCCATTAAGTGAATTAGTTAAAATAGATCCTAAATCTATTGGTGTGGGTCAATATCAACATGACGTAAATCAGAAAGAACTTGAAAGTGCATTAACATTTGTTGTTGAAACAGCCGTAAACCAAGTCGGTGTAGATGTAAATACAGCATCCAAATCTCTATTACAGTATGTTTCTGGTCTATCTAGCGCAATAGCTCAAAACATTATTGATTACCGTGAAGAAAATGGAGCAATCAAGCACAATAAAGAAATAAGTAAAGTGAAACGATTAGGTGCTAAAACATTCGAACAAAGTATAGGATTTTTGCGTATTGTAGATGGCTCTGAACCACTTGATAATACATCAATTCACCCTGAGAGTTATGATGTGACATATGAATTATTGACTGTTTTAAATTTTGATATCAATGATTTAGGTACTGACAAGTTAAAAAATGAATTATCCAAAATAAACACAAATCAAATAGCTGAACAATTAAATGTTGGAGTACCAACCTTAGAGGATATTATTAAATCTCTAACGGCACCTAATCGAGATCCTCGTGATGAGTTTGAAACACCTATCCTAAAATCTGATGTACTATCTATTGAAGATTTAAAAGAAGGTATGAAATTAAGTGGAACAGTAAGAAATGTTGTTGATTTCGGAGCATTTGTAGATATAGGTGTGAAACAAGACGGATTAGTACACGTATCTAAATTATCAAAAAAATTCGTCAAAAATCCTATGGATATAGTTAGTGTTGGAGATATAGTAGAAGTTTGGATTCTTGATATTGATCAAAATAAAGAAAAAGTTTCTCTAACAATGATTGATCCACATGAATAATAATGAACTTCAAAATATGGTTGAAAGCATTTCAAACCGATATTTTAATGAATCTTTTCGTCATAATGCTTTGTTTAATAATAAGCTACGTACTACAGGTGGACGTTATATTTTAGATTCACATAACATTGAAATTAATCCTAAACAATATCAATATTATGGTAAAAATGCATTAATCGATATAATTAAACATGAATTATGTCACTATCATCTGCATTTAGGTGGAAAAGGTTATAAACATAAAGATCCAGACTTTAAAATGTTGAGTAAGCAAGTCGGTGCTCCGAGATTTTGTAAACCTATTCAATCATATGAAGCCCGTGCTAATTATTTATATAAATGTCAATCATGTGGTTGCAAATATTTAAGGATAAGGAAAGTAGATGTTCGGAAGATGAGGTGTGGAATTTGCAATGGAAAGTTGTCACTAATCGAACATTTAACTTAGCTACTAAGTAACTAAAATTGAAATTCAGGTCTACTTTTACATTAATTGTAGATCTGAATATTTTTGTTTATTAAATGTTGACATTAATTATAAAAAAATGTATAGTGTATATCGTTGCTTTATTAAAAGAGTTAAACATTAATTGATTGTAAAACGTATTTAAAAATATGTTAAAAAGTTATTGACATTTCATTACAAAACATTTACAATAATTTATGTTCTCGATAGTTAATAGTAATTATTGCGTTTTGCCAGCGGTCGTGGCGGAATGGCAGACGCGCTAGGTTGAGGG
>ERZ1023420.92-NODE-92-length-43797-cov-42.651113_pt1 | contig 43797 bp, 49 predicted proteins | sample MGYA00380512_ERZ1023420 | MGnify/ENA primary metagenome ERZ1023420 (study PRJEB33173, sample SAMEA4830390) | metagenome | study: EMG produced TPA metagenomics assembly of the PRJEB25223 data set... | reverse complement strand
AACGAGATAGAAGTTGTGTATATGATTCAAAAGAAAATACAACTTCAGCAGCAGATGTTCTTCAAGAGTTACTGTTTGGGGAGTGGAGTCAGGTAGAGAAGGAGATGTTGCAGGTGGGGGAAAAGAGACTTAATGAATTACTTGAAAAATAAACAATTGATATTTTTAGGAGAGTAGAAATGAGAGGGTTTAATAACAAGATAAAGTCTGTTTATCAAGAACTAACAAATTCCAAAGAGAAATTCGGTAGCTTTCACAAGACTTTAATTCATTTGCATACACCTGTTTCTTATGATTACAAGCTATTTTCTAATTGGACTGCAACGAAATATAGAAAAATTACTGAAGATGAACTATATGATATATTTTTTGAAAATAAGAAAATAAAAGTTGATAAGACAATTTTTTTAGTAATTTTGATAAGGTTGTTTTTTCTAGTTCAAAAGAATATATTAGTTTTCTTATGTTAGCAGAGGCAATCATAAAAAATGGAATAGAAATAGTTGTAGTAACTGATCATAATACTACCAAAGGTATTAAAAAGTTACAAATGGCAGTCTCAATCATAATGAAAAATTATCCGATTTATGATATACATCCTCATATTTTACATGGAGTAGAAATTAGTGCAGCAGATAAATTGCATATTGTATGTATATATGATTATGAACAAGAATCATGGGTTAATCAATGGTTAAGTGAAAATATTATAAGTGAGAAAGATGGAAGTTATCAACATTCACTGACTATAATGAAGGATTTCAATAATCAAAAAATAGTTAACTATATTGCTCATTTCAATAGTTATGACATTTTGAAAAAAGGTTCTCACTTATCAGGTGCATATAAACGAAAAATTTTTTCTAAAGAAAATACACGATTTTTGGAGTTTAATATTAACTCGAAAGAATCTTCGCAACAACTTGATATTCTCTATAAAGAAGTTGGTGTATTAAGTTTGGGACAAAAAGTTGTAGCCATGCTTGATTTTTTATTAGCATATAGTGACTATTCTAAAGACTTCAGACCATTGATTATTGATCAGCCTGAAGACAATCTAGACAATCGTTATATTTACAGGCATTTAGTTCAGCAGTTTAGAGATGTGAAAGCTCAACGTCAAATTATTTTAGCAACACATAATGCTACAATTGTAACAAATTCTATGACAGATCAAGTTGTTATTATGGAGTCAGATGGAGTTAACGGATGGATTGAATCACAGGGATATGTTAGTGAAAAATATATAAAAAATCATATCATCAATCAATTAGAGGGAGGAAAAGATTCCTTCAAGCATAAAATGTCTATATATGAGACGGCTTTATCAGAGTAGAGTCAGAAAAAGTAGGTTAGAAATTTAGCCTACTTTTTTCTTTGTTCGACAGGCATAGTGTACATCTGAGGTCCAAGTCCTCTGTGGATATTTGCTGCAGATGAAACCAATAGCGACTCCTAAGCCTGAATATCGTGAGGTAGGGGGGATAGGAAGGAATTAGCGAAATCAAGGTTCTACAAACAGAATCGTGACTTGAAGCCATATATAGCGGATGAGGAACTCTAAAATCCAAATAGGTGTCGTAACCTATATACGTAAATTACGAGAGTAAACTAGGAAAGATGTACGGCTTATTCCGTGAGCGTTTAGGACGTATTACAACAAATCATGGGAGTCAGCTGAACACATAGTATTGAAGAAATTTCTGTAATGGAAATGGAGCGAAGAAGTGAACAATTAAATGAATACCTCTCTAATTAAATTTGTCAATTCTAATTCCTGGTATGAAAAGACAGTGACCTAAAAATGTAAACGATGGGAGCTGATTATAAATATAGGACGGTACATGCAGTGGTGTTAGAGATTAGTCCCTACTTGATTTGTGATAACTTCCCCAACTTTCTTCTGCTATACTTTTCTCAACTTTTAAAAATCCAACTAAGAATTTTACCTGGGAGTTTGGGGGCGTAGCCACCAAGTTATCTTATGGTTAGCTGTCAAAACTGGAAGGTTTTGGTTAGCTGGCGATATGATTTTTTGGGTATTGTGACCACAATGCCTGAGCTCGCAAAGACCGAACAAGGACTTTAAGAAATTTCCCGTATGACACACGGGGTCGGGGTTTACCCGAGAAAGGATGAAAGTGAGGAAAAGAGATGTCTGAACAGTACCGTGACATTCGAAAAGAGGTAAATCTAACCGCAGATGAGCTAAAACAGATTGAAAAAATGATGGAGGTTGATAATTATCGTCACTTTTCATCATTCGTCAGGGATAAAATTTTGATGACTGATGACAAACAGTTAGCTGCCAAAGAATGGTTTTCCCTTTGGCAGTCTCAAAAGTTTGAACAGATCAGTCGAGATGTGCATTTGGTTTTGATTATCGCAAGAGAGAATCACCAAGTGACTCAAGAACACGTGTCAATCTTATTGACCTGCGTTCAAGAATTGATTGCGGAAGTCAATCAAGTACAGTCACTCAGTCGTGGGTTTCGTGAAAAATACATGAGATAGGAGGCTACTATGGTTTATCGTTATCGTACCAATCTCAAAAAAGTATTTCTAACAGATTCAGAATTACATCAATTGAATGAGCGAATCGATAAGAGTCACTGTCAAAATTTTTCAGTCTATGCCAGGAAAGTGTTGCTGAATCCCAATATGTCATTTGTCACCATTAATACGGATACCTATGACCAGTTAGTATTTGAATTGAGACGGATCGGAAATAACATTAATCAAATTGCGCGTGCTATCAATCAAAGCCGTCTGATTTCTCAGGAACAGTTACAAGAATTGAGTAAAGGAGTCGGAGAGTTGATCAAGGAAGTGGACAAAGAATTTCAAGTGGAAGTGAAAAGATTGAAGGAGTTTCATGGTAGTCACTAAGCATTTTGCGACACACGGAAAAAAATATCGTAGGCGTTTAATTAAGTATATCCTCAATCCTGATAAAACGGACAATTTGAAATTAGTATCTGATTTTGGTATGAGCAATTACTTAGACTTTCCTAGCTATGAAGAAATGGTAGAAATGTACAATGTCAACTTTACCAATAATGACAAGTTGTACGAATACAGAAATGACCGACAAGAAAAACACCAACAAAATATTCATGCCCATCACCTCATTCAATCATTTTCTCCTGAAGATAATCTGACACCTGAAGAAATTAACCGCATTGGTTATGAGACCATTATGGAATTAACAGGAGGCCGTTTTCGTTTCATCGTAGCGACTCATACAGACAAAGATCATATTCATAATCACATCTTAATCAACGCCATTGACTGTAATTCAGATAAAAAGTTGATATGGAATTATGCCTTGGAACGAAACCTTCGTATGATTTCAGACCGCATTTCTAAAATGGCTGGGGCGAAAATTATTGAAAAGCGTTTCTCTTACCGTGACTATCAAAAATATAGAGCGACTAGCCATAAGTTTGAACTAAAGCAACGTCTTTATTTTTTGATGCAGCAGTCAAAATCCTTTGATGATTTTTTAGAAAAAGCAGAGCAATTACATGTTCATATTGATTTTAGTCAGAAGCATAGTCGATTCATGATGACGGATCGGGCAATGACAAAACCAATTCGAGGACGTCAACTCAGTAAACGAGATTTATATGATGAAGATTTTTTTAGAATGCATTTTGCCAAGCAAGAGATTGCAAGTCGTTTAGAATTTTTGTTGAACTGTGTCAATTCTTTAGAAGGGTTACTAACAAAATCAAAAGAATTGAATCTAACCATTGACTTAAAACAAAAAAATGTAATCTTTATACTTGAAGAAAATGGAAAGCAATTCAGTCTGAGTCATAAAAAAATAAGTGATGAGAAATTATATGATGTCAATTTTTTTCAAGATTATTTTAAAAATAAGGAAGTAGGTGTTTCAGAAGGAATAGAAAATCTACAGGCACAGTACCGTGCTTTTCAAGAAGAACGAGATAAGGAGAAGGTATCTACTGAAGAAATTGAGGAAGCCTTTGAGACATTTAAGGAAAAACGAGATGCCGTTCATGAATTTGAAGTAAAACTTACAGAACACCAAATTGAGAAGTTAGTTGATGAGGGGATTTATATCAAAGTGTCCTTTGGTATAAATCAGAGTGGTCTTATTTTCATTCCTAACTATCAACTGGATATTATGGAAGAAGAAAATCAGAAAAAATATAAAGTCTACATTCGTGAGACAACCTCATATTTTGTCTATAACAAAGAACATTCGGATAAGAATCAGTATATCAAAGGGAGAACCTTGATTAGGCAGCTAACCAACGATAGTCGAGTAATACCATACAGAAGACCGACTGTTGAAAGACTTCAAGAAAAGATTTCTGAGATTAGCCTCTTGATTGAGTTAACTGAGACAGATAAGAAATACCAAGACATTAAAGACAACTTGGTTTCCGAAATAGCAGAGCTAGATATAAAACTGACTCAAACAAATGAAAAAATTGCCACCTTAAATAAGATGGCGGAAGTACTTATCAATTCTAAGAGTGAAGGTTCGGGTAGCCAAAAACTAGCTAGGCATGAATTTTCTAAATTGAACATGACAGAATCAACAACTTTAGAACAAGTCAATGAAGAACTTTTGAAGTTACAACAGGAATTTGGTAATGTTCTTGATGAGTATGAGAAAACAATAAGAAAGCTTGGACAATTATTTAAGGTTTTTGATGAGTGTATCAATAAAGAAATTATGAATGAAATATAAATCAGACTGAAGACAAACTCAAATTTTTTTGGATATCTTTTCTGTTTATGGTTGCCAATATCGGTTTAACTTCTAAAACAAACATTAATAAAAATGCATTCAAAGACGATTTTACCTATTTTACGATTACGCTTCGACCCCAAATCATTAAAGTTGTCTATGCTCTATCATTGCATCACTGGACTTGTCAAGAGTTAAGATAATTCGGAGTCCACTGAAAAAGTCATCGTATGATGGTATACTAAAGATGAGGTGATGGTATGCTTGATAATCGATGTTAGTCCCTATTCTACTCTGTGTGATATTGTTGTTCCCAAAACTCATTTTTTACGACAGCTAATGGAACTCTGTGATTTTAGTTTTATTTATGACGAGCTGGAAAAGAATTATCAACCTGACTTCGGATGTCGTTCCTACTCTCTCCTTATCATGATGTTCAAGTATCTCTTATTAAAAGACATCTATAAGTTGTCCGATGTGGATGTGGTGGAGCGCTCCTTTTCTGGTATGACCTTCAAATACTTCCTTGGTCTAGCTCCTGTTATTGAACCGTCCTCATTGACTAAATTCCGAAAACTTCGGAACAAAGATGAACGATTACTTGATTTGCTCATCGCTAAATCTGTTCAGATTGCGATAGAGCTCGGTCTGATTAAAAGTAACATTCTCATTGTGGATGCGACTCATACTAAAGTTCATTACAATCACAAGAAACCTCAAGAAGTCCTCCGAGAACGCTCAAAAGCCTTGCGTAAAACGATTTATCAGTATTCGGAATATATCAAGGCAGAATTTCCTAGTAAGCCTCAGGAAGATACTCTAGTAGCTGAATTAAGATATACACAAGAAGTAATATCAGTCCTTGAGAAGCATGACGAATTGACTGGAATACCAGCTATCTCACAAAATTCAATTACCTTAAAGAAGCTGTAGAGGATGACTTAGAGCACTTGGAATCCTCTGTCAAAGAAGAAGCAAGAATTGGACATAAGTCAGCCGATAGTTCCTTTTACGGGTACAAAGAGCATTTTGCCATGACCGATGAACGGATTATTACTGCCTGTGTGGTGACATCGGGTGAAAAAAGTGATGGTCCTGTTTTAGAAGAACTCTATCACAAATCTAAGGATAATGGCGTGACGATTGAAGCTATTGTTGGAGATAGGGCCTACTCTGGGAAGGATAATATGCAATTTACCAAGAAAGAACGTGTGCATTGAGTCGCTAGGCCATATCCAACTATTTCAAAAGGCTTTCGTAGGAAGGAAGATGAGTTTTTCTATAACAAGGACGCAGGTCTCTTTGTTTGTCCAGAAGGGCATATGGCACTAAAGAAGGCAAAGACAGGAAGAAGGACGGCTCAGGAAACCCACTATTTTGACATCAAGCACTGTCAAATATGCCCTTCAAAAGTGGGCTGTTATAAAGAAGGGGCTAAGTCTAAGACTTATTTGATACCCCTTAAGAGCGATGAACATATTTTCCAGAAGAGGTTTCAGGAAGCGCCCTATTTTAAAGAAAAGGCCAAACATCGCTACAAGATAGAAGCCAAAAATGCGGAACTTGAAAACAGACATGGTCTTAATGTAGCTAGAGCACCAGGTCTTTTAAACATGGAGTTACAAGCCGCCACAACCATATTTGTGGTTAATATGAAGAGGATTATAACTCTAATAAACCAAAAATAAGGAAAAGCAAAGAGGAATCTATCCAAGCAGGAGATAGATCCCTCTTTTTTCATTTTAGTTGAACTGTAGAGCTTACTTTTTCAGTGGACTCGATGATTAGTGACTATTTTTTTCAAACTCTATTAGTTATTGGTACCCTAATGCCGAATGGAGATATTTAGGATTGTAATAGATTTCAATATATTTAAAGATTTCGTTCAATAGTTGCGAAATTGGCATCATTGACAAGTTCTCTTTTTATGTTTTGTAAAAGGATTCCATGGGTGCATTATCATATGGATTGCCTTTTCGACTCAGGCTAGACTTGCATCTTTTCTGTTTAAGGAGTTCTTGAAATCTAGCTCCAGTATATTGAGATCCTTGATCGGTATGGCCGACTAGTTCTTATTTGAGATTTTCTCTATGATAAGCTTGATTGAAAACATTCGTTACCAACTTATCTTGCATTCGATTTCCCATTGCCTAACCAACAATTTTTCTGCTATAAACATATATATAATGATAAATAAAGAGTACCTGCTTTTGTCGGAATATAAGTTAAATCCCCCAGCCAGATTTCATTTTTACCTTTTGTTTGAAAACACTGATTAATCAAATTGGGTCGTGTTAATGAGGAATGCCGACGGCTATAGTACTTGTATTTATAGCGGATTCCTTTAGCATAGAGACAAAGCCCAAATTTCAAGTTGAAGTTAGCCACCCAAAAGAAATTCACTTGGCGACTTGTAGTCCAAGCATTTTTTAGGGTAGTTGTTAATCCAATTTTCGATAAAAGCTACTTCTTTCGGAGTCGTTTTCTTGGTTCCTTTAGGTAACCATCTCCGAATTAATCGATTATGATTTTCATTTGAACCTCTCTCCCATGAAGAGTAAGCATGTGCGTAGTAGATATGTTCCTCAGGAAATACCTCAGACAATCGTTTGAACTCCGAACCATTATCTGCAGTAATGGACAGAATACGATGCTCCCCTAATAGTAACGTAAGCGCCTGATTGACAGATTCAGCAGTTTTATTTGGAATTAACCTTATAATTTGGTGTCTGCTCCGCCGGTCGGTTAAGACTAACAGGCAATAATTTTTTATCTTAGTCAGTAGGACGGTATCAATTTCATAATGACCATTTTCCAAGCGAAGATTAATAACGTCAGGACGTTCTTCGATAGATTTACCTGCCGGCTTAAAGTTCGGACTAGCTTGCTTCTTGACACCTTTCCTTTTTCTGGGATAAAGCATGTCGGCCTTCGTCAATCCTAAATGACCATTATGAAACCAGTAGTAGATGGTTGAAATACCAACTTTCACTTGCTTCTTGTTAACCATCATTTCAGGCGAAAATTTTTGCTTATGATAGTGTAAGATCTTCTCTCTGATTTCCTTTGTTAAAATTAACTTTTTCACCGACCGTTTTCGATTGAATTGGTAAACAGTTTGTGCGTAATCGGCAGAATAGACCTTTTTGTATAGCCCTTTTCTCACTTGTTGTAAAGTTGTACCTCTTTTGACTTCATTATGAATCGTTTGAGGCGCCTTTCCTAACAAGCCTGCAATTTCACGATTGGACTTATTTTCATTCTTCCACCGCTCAATCAAGCGACGGTTATCTATTGTCAAATGTTTCCCTTTTGGGGTATAATGTTCTTGCATCTCTGTGCCTTTCCTTGTGTTTGTGGTGAACAACAAGTATAGCACAGAGGTGTTTTCTTATACCTTAAATCACATTTCATTTGACAACAGGAACCCTTGAACCTGTTTTTTCAGCTAAACCAAGGCTATGATTAGCCTTGGCCACCTAGCCTAACAGTTTCAAACCTGTTATCAAATGAAATCATCAACTTACTCAAACATAGTGAAACATCTAATTCTTGACTAAGGTAAGGTGGCTAACTTCATTATAGAACTTTCAAATATGACAATATTTTAAATAAAATGATTGACAACGCTTTCTTTTATTGATATAATGAAAATGTAATATGTATCAAATTGATCAATCAACTATCTTGTTTATCACTTCTTAGGAGGACGATATCATGAAAAGAAGAAAAATATATTCCTTTTTTGCGTAGTTACAATTGCATCTAGTTTGTTTCTCCCTACAGTTTTAGCTAGACAGATTGGAGATTATGATTTAACGTTGCCACGTTGGGGTTCGGATACAACTAGTGAGCTTGAGAAAGAAAACGCCTCTGCTGGAATTAATAATAATGACAGCACTGGTGGCGGTAAAAGGTTAAATACCTCTATTCGTAGCGCCTATAGTGGGTCAGATATTACCCCGGTATATTCATTGGGGTCTGGCTCTAGGATTGTCATGTACTATAATGGAGGTGGTGACAATTATATTGGTTCTGGTACTAGATTAGCTATGGCGCCACAATTTGGAAATCATGTAAGAATTCATACTTCAGGTTCTTGGAGTCCAGATTCTTATTAACTTACTTGTCAGAGTAAGCCTTAAAGATGGTTGATTGTGGGTGTAGCATGAAAAAAGAATGCTACACCCTATTTTTATTATAAGGAGGAGTTGGGATGGAATTTTTCATTTATCAGAGTGGAAAAGGAATGAAGAATTTGACTTTTTCAATAAAATGGATGTTCCTTATTTATCTATGAGTTCACGAATAGAAGTAACGCAGGCTATCAATTTTCATAAAAAACATTCGATATCACTTTATGCCATAATATCGTGGTGTGTTATGAGTGCAATAAATTCTATTCCAGAATTACTAATGGATACCGACGGAAAGATTGTCTGGCAATACAATCAAAGAGGTTGTTCTTTCACTACCCTTACATCGGAAGATAAGCTTAATTTTTCTTCATTTACGATGGGAGATAATTTAATTGAATTTGTTTCTGCGTTCAACATAAATAAACAGAAGGCAGAAGAAGGGCAAAAACCAAATATTGACAAGAATAACATTGCTTATCTTTCTTGTGTTCCATGGATTGATTTTTTACATGTAAGCACTCCTATGAATCTTTCAAAAATTGATACAGTTCCTCGAATAACGTGGGGAAAAGTTATTCAAGAGAACCAAAGATATTTTTGTACAGTGAATTTACAAATTAATCATGGAATGGGAGATGGATTACACGTATCTAATTTTTTTGTGTTATTGCAAAGGTTTGTAAATAAAATAAATGAATATTTTCAAAAAAAGTAATGATTGAAAAGATATTGCATTTAAATAATGTTATAATAAAAATAAAGAATTTAAGGAGAAATACAATATGTCAATTTTTATTGGAGGAGCATGGCCATATGCAAACGGTTCGTTACATATTGGTCACGCGGCAGCGCTTTTACCGGGGGATATTCTTGCAAGATACTATCGTCAGAAGGGAGAGGAAGTTTTATATGTTTCTGGAAGTGATTGTAATGGAACCCCTATTTCTATCAGAGCTAAAAAAGAAAATAAGTCTGTGAAAGAAATTGCTGATTTTTATCATAAGGAATTTAAAGAAACTTTTGAAAAATTAGGTTTTACATATGACTTGTACTCGCGAACAGATTCTCCACTACATCATGAGATAGTACAAGAATTATTTTTGCAATTATACGAGAAGAAATTTTTGTATACAAAAAAAATTAAACAACTCTATTGTACATTTGATAATCAATTCTTACCTGATAGGTTCGTTGAAGGAAAATGCCCGAATTGTGGAACCCATTCAAGAGGAGATCAATGTGATAATTGCTCAGCAATTTTAGATCCTATAGATTTAGTTGATAAAAGATGTTCTATTTGTTCCAATGAACCAGAAGTTCGTGAGACAGAACACTTTTATTATGTTTTTAGTGAGTTTCAAAATTTGTTAGAGACTTACTTAAATGATGCTGAAGAAACAGTGAGATGGCGAAAAAATGCAATAAATCTAACTAAAAGGTATTTACGGGAAGGTTTACCTGATCGAGCTGTTACTCGTGATCTACCAAATGGGATTCCAGTTCCCATTGATGGTTTTAGAGATAAAAAAATATATGTCTGGTTTGAAGCGGTAGCAGGTTACTACACAGCAAGTGTTGATTGGGCGCAAAAACTTCAAAATAATATTACTGATTTTTGGAACAATCGGACAAAGTCATATTATGTTCATGGAAAAGATAACATCCCATTTCATACTATTATTTGGCCGGCAATACTCTCAGGTTTAGAAATAGAGCCTCTTCCAGAGTATATTATTTCTAGTGAATATTTAACGTTAGAAAACAAAAAAATATCAACAAGTAATAATTGGGCTATATGGCTTAACGATATCATAAAAAAATATGATGCTGATTCAATCCGATACTTCCTAACAATAAATGCTCCTGAGATGAAAGATGCAAATTTTTCTTGGAGAGAATTTATTTATAGTCATAACTCAGAATTATTAGGATCGTACGGTAATTTTATCAATAGGACTCTAAAGTTTATTGAAAAGTATTTTGAATCTGAAATACCCACTAAATATCTCGAAGGAGAAATTTTATATAATTTGAAAGAATTATATACAACAGTAGGTAATTTAGTTGAGAGCGGGCATATGAAACAGGCATTAGAAGAAATTTTTGAATATATTAGATCGGCTAATAAATTCTATGATGATATGAAACCGTGGGCATTGCGAGAGTCCGATATTGAAAAATGTAAAGAAGTCTTAGCTACTTGTGTAATCATTATACTTAATTTAGGACAAATGTTAAATCCATTCATTCCTTTTTCTGGTAAAAAGATTGAGGATATGTTTAAAACAAAGCTAAATACTTGGAATTATATTTCAAACCTTCCTAACAAGCTATCAGATGTATCAATGTTGTTTGATAGGATTGATTTGAAAAAAATTGACGAGGAAGTTTTAGAATTGCAACAAACATCCAGTAGATAATTCAAAAATACTCGAAAGTAGCCTTTTTTAATTTAAATTAACAACCGGAGATGTTGAATAAAATAAAGATGGTTTTTTGAGCATATTATGGAGAAAAGCATTGAATAATCTAACTTTACTAAAAGAATATAATTTTAGAGATCTTGGAAACCACCTCACTCAAACAGGACAAAAAATAAAACCTAAAACATTATTCCGTTCAAGTAAACTATTTGGAATCTCTAAAATTGATGTCGATTTGTTACAGAGCTATGGAATAACAAAAGTCATTGACTTTCGATCAGCGAATGAAATAAAAAAAGCTCCAGATCCAGATATAAAAAATATAAAAAATATAGTAATTCCAATATTCTATAATGATGATTCAGAGTTGACAGAATTCCCAATAGAATTTTTTAACAAATCAGATGCAGGTTTTCAACATATGATAAAAACTTATGATCAAATGATCAATCAAAAACAGAGTAAACTTGGTTACAAGAAATTCTTTAAATTATTACTAAGTCATCCAAAAGATGAATCTCTTTTGTTTCATTGTTCAATGGGGAAGGATCGAACAGGAATAGCTAGCTTGTTCTTGCTTTATATATTGGGAGTAGATATGAACGATATTTTTCATGATTACTTACTATCTAACAAGTATTTAATAAATGTGAGAAAAGAAAATATTGAATATGTAAATAACCATAGTGGGAATGTAATATTGATGCATAATTTACTTTCACTCAGTTCAGCAAAAGAAGAATATATTAATCGAGTATTGAATGTCCTTGATAAAGAATATGGAGGAATACTTAGATATATTAATACAGAACTAGGAATAAGTAGTCAAGAAATTGAGGAATTGAAAGATAGATATCTTTTTTAGAATAGTAAGTACTAAAAATGAATATATAACAGTGCGAACGGCGGTTTTGTTTTTGTCTAATTCTACTAATTTAACATAAGCAAAAACGGATTGTTTTCTATGTAAGTCCTTAACTAAATTGATGGAAAGCACGTTAAATTATGTGCAAAATGCGTACAAAATAGTGTTTATCAAATGTAAAATTTCCTACTTGTCATCAAAGTTCAACAAATGTAGGTTGTTTGGTTATTTGGGTAGATTTCTGGACTTATCGTTGGTTGTAGAGACATAATGTTGCAGTTAAAGCTTAGAGAATAATCTCCGTATTTTTGTTAGGCAATTTAAAAGTTAAGACAAAGTGAGTTTGTCTCTTAATTCAACTCACCACAAACACATCACCTTTTTATTATAACTTCCGACCAATTTTTTTGAAGAGAAAAATGAAAAAACACCAACTGTGCAGGGTAGCTGACAAGGCTTCTAGCTTCCATTTATTGAAACCAAATCAATCTGTTATGAGATAATAGCAGTTGCAGAAGCTGACTACTTTGAGAAGTTAAATGAGGTTTATTATCAAGAATACTTCATGAATATAGTTATAAGGGAGGGGGGAGTTGAAAGAATTGACTCATCTGTTAAAATAAAAATGGAAATAATAACATCATAATAGTGTGACTTAGTATTTTTCAGCATCTTGGAAGTAGGTAAATGATATTAAAATTATACTGCATAGTAAAGGATAGTAATGAGGAATTTAATATCTTCCTGTCAATATCTTCAGTTATTAAAGTATTTTTATATTGGGATAACTTCGTTTGCTGAAATCTATAGTTTATCCAATTATAAATTTATATGTTCTTCGTCATAATTCTTTGTACTTGAGTAATTTAGCTTACTTACAGATAAAATACAAGATGGCATAGTTTTAGTAGCTTTTTTCATATGGTTTGTAATGATGGTAAATTTTCTTAACTTTACTGTAGTATGCTACAATTTTTGTTGATATTATAACTTGAGTGAAACGAAAGGAGTGATTTATAAAAATGATAACAGTAGAGCATCTTCAGAAAAATTTTGTGAAAACAATAAAGGAACCTGGCTTAAAGGGAGCTTTTCGCTCTTTTTTTCATCCCAAGAGACAAGTCTTTGAAGCTGTTAAAGATTTATCATTTGAGGTGCCCAAAGGACAAATTTTAGGCTTTATTGGCGCAAATGGAGCGGGGAAATCAACAACTATCAAGATGTTGACGGGGATTTTGAAACCAACATCAGGTTTTTGTCGTATCAATGGAAAGATTCCTCAAGAGAACCGTCAAGGCTATGTTAAAGATATTGGTGTAGTTTTTGGGCAGCGAACTCAACTTTGGTGGGATTTGGCTTTGCAGGAGACTTACTCGGTTTTAAAGGAAATTTATGATGTTCCTGATGCGGTCTTTCAAAAACGCATGGATTTTCTAAATGAAGTTTTAGATTTGAAGGAATTTATTCAAGATCCTGTCAGAACTCTATCTCTAGGTCAACGTATGAGGGCGGATATTGCGGCCTCCTTATTGCATAATCCGAAAGTTCTTTTCCTAGATGAGCCTACTATTGGTTTAGATGTTTCGGTCAAGGATAATATTCGACGTGCCATTACACAGATTAATCAAGAAGAAGAGACGACCATACTTTTAACGACCCACGATTTAGGTGATATTGAACAGTTATGTGATCGTATTTTTATGATTGATAAGGGCCGAGAAATCTTTGATGGAACTGTGAATCAACTGAAAAAGACTTTCGGGAAGATGAAGACTCTCTCTTTTGAACTACATCCTGGGCAGGATTATATTGTCTCTCATTTTGAAGGACTTTCTGATATCTATGTGACGAGACAGGAATTGTCACTTGATATTCAGTACGACAGCTCGCAGTATCAAACGGCTGACATTATTCAACAAACTTTGTCTGATTTTACGATCCGTGATTTAAAGATGACGGATGCGAATATTGAAGATATTATTCGTCGCTTCTATCGAAAGGAGCTTTAGGATGACTAAATTATGGAAACGCTATAAGCCTTTTGTTAGCGCTGGAATCCAAGAATTAATCACGTATCGTGTCAATTTTTTTCTTTATCGCATTGGGGATGTGATGGGGGCCTTTGTAGCATTTTACTTGTGGAAAGCTGTGTTTGATTCATCTCACCAGTCTCTCATTCAAGGTTTTACTTTATCTGATATGACCTTATATATCATCATGAGTTTTGTGACGAATCTACTGACAAAATCAGATAGTTCTTTTATGATTGGATGGGAAGTAAAGGATGGCTCTATTATTATGCGACTGCTTCGTCCAGTTCATTTTGCAATGTCTTATCTTTTCACAGAAATTGGGTCTAGATGGCTAGTTTTTGTTAGTGTTGGTCTACCATTTGTAATTCTGATTGCAGGTCTAAAGCTCTTATCAGGTGAGTCCTTCTTACAAATTGTTTTAATAACCACAGTTTACCTTCTTAGCTTAATCTTAGCTTTTTTGATTAATTTTTTTTTCAATATTTGCTTTGGTTTTTCAGCTTTTGTGTTTAAAAACTTATGGGGATCAAATCTTTTGAAAAATTCTTTAGTTGCCTTTTTATCTGGAAGTTTGGTTCCTCTGACATTTTTTCCAAAAATTATTGCCGAACTATTATCTTTTTTGCCATTTTCTTCTTTAATCTATACCCCGGTGATGGTTATTATAGAAAAGTATAGCATGAGTCAAATGATTCAGGCGCTCTCGCTACAATTATTCTGGCTGTTTATTATGATTGCCTTATCCCAACTGATTTGGAAGTGCGTACAGAATTATATAACTATTCAAGGAGGTTAGAATGAAGAAATATCAACGCATGCACCTGATTTTTATCCGACAATATCTTAAACAGATTATGGAGTATAAGGCTGATTTTTTAGTTGGTGTTGTGGGTGTCTTTTTGACACAAGGGTTAAACATGCTGTTTCTAAATATTTTGTTTCAACATATTCCCTTACTTGATGGCTGGAGTTTTCATCAGGTTGCTTTTATTTATGGTTTTTCTCTCATTCCTAAGGGAATTGACCATCTCTTTTTTGATAATCTGTGGGCTTTAGGACAACATTTAATTCGTAAAGGAGAATTTGATAAGTATTTGACTAGACCCATTAGCCCTTTGTTTCATATTTTAGTAGAAACGTTTCAAATTGATGCTCTTGGAGAATTGTTAGTAGGCGTCTTATTGCTGTTAATGACAATAACTAGTCTTACTTGGACTTGGGCAAAGGTTTTTCTCTTTTTAATCAGTATTCCCTTTGCAACCTTAATTTATACCTCTTTAAAAATTGTAACAGCTAGTATTGCTTTTTGGACTAAACAATCTGGGGCAATAATTTATATTTTTTACATGTTTAATGATTTTGCAAAATACCCGATTGCGATTTACCATTCGTTTTTACGTTGGTTGATTAGTTTTATCATTCCTTTTGCTTTTACAGCCTATTACCCAGCTAGCTATTTCTTGAAAGACAAGGATGGATTGTTCAATATTGGTGGATTGATCCTTATCTCATTAATATTTTTTACCTTATCATTAAAATTATGGAACAAAGGTTTGGATGCATATGAGAGCGCAGGGTCTTAGAAGAAGTAAAATCTAATTAAGAATTTTGATAGAACTTCCTATTCTTTGGAAGGAAGTTTTAATGATACATTGAGAGCTTTGATTAGGCTTACTGTAGTTTTTCAAACAAGAAATTTGACCATTGTGCAAAAATGATACAAAGGTATGTAATATTTCAGTCATAACCACTCGTTCATATCATGAGTGGTTTTTTAGCTCTTTTATACATACCATTTGTTAAGGGACATACGATATTCTAGCTCAAAAGGTTTTCTGAATGAGTATCAAAGGAATGTTTAGAAGATAATTGCGAGCTGTTTTTTGAAATTTGGGCACACTTAAAAGACACTTATCTGGTATTAAAAAATAAGGTGTTACAATGATAGGACATAGATGACTTTAATGACTTTGGGTTAAAGTGTAGTCGTAAAGTTTGTTATGCGTTATGAGGTAATACATTGTCCGGATGAGGCGATGTATAGAGACAATCGTATATGGCTTGGTTGAAGTCGTCTGCGATTGTCTTTTTCGTTTCTCATAAAAGTCCGCGATATGACAAGGATTGGTATGACTAGCTGAAGCAATATTGTGGACGCACTTATAGAGAATTTTTCTCGCGTAAGGATTTCCACGCTTGGTGATATGTTCTTGAGCTAGGAAATTGCCAGATTCATAGTGTCTGAGGTCAATACTGATAAAGGCATTGATTTGGTTGGCAGACTGAAAGCGACGAATGTCTCCAATTCGCCAATAATGCTTGTAGCTGTTGTTTCTGCGATACCAGGAATAGAGAGCAGAATCTCGTATTCAGGTAATGGTTCAGCCAATTCAATCATTTGTGCTAAGTCCTGATCCTTGCGGTTTGTCAGTCTCAACAGTTCCTGTGCATGATACTTAACCTCTTCTGTCATGGGAGAGGTTTTTGAAATGGCAAGATAGGACTGTTCGGCCAGCTCGCTCAACTTTTCAGCCAATCGTCCAACTCTGTTCTCAGAAATCCGTTTAGAAGTTGAATTACGATGGCTTCTTTTAGCTCAACTACTGATAATTTCAGCCTCCAATGCTTGGTTGGAAAGATGGTCACGAGGTTCCAATATTGTTCCCCTGTAGGAGTAGAGAGAAGGTTCTTTATTTCTGGAAAGGCAATTTGAAGCACCTTGTGCAGGCTATTCTTAGTCCTAACGATGTCTTCTGTCAGATTCTGATAGAATCGACTGAGGTCACGCAAATTTTGATAGACTTCTTCTTGAACATAAGTTGGTTTGCGGTTAAGGATGAATTGTGACGAAGCTAGCTTTTCAGCGTCAATCTGATTGGTTTTACGGACTCGCAAACTGTCTAGTTGCTTCTTAGTTTTAAAGGATTTAGCCGTATATAAGCATAGCTATTGTCCTCCAGAAAGGCCTGAAGACGAGAATAGACCCCTGTGCCTCGAAGATAATCTCAGGTGTATTTACCTATTTCAAATCCTCTAGAAGACGACTAAATCCGATGGCATCATTGGGCATGGTATAGCCATGAACCTTTTCACCATTCACAAGAATAGCGACTTCTGAGCTTGCCTTACTCACATCCATTCTGAAAACTGTCCGCATCATGTTTACCCCTTTGTCTTGAATGACTCCTTGTTTTAGTGATTTTATTTCCAATACTCGACGTCTAGTATCCCACATACTTTGATAAAATTCTTCCTAAAACAGGTTTCTTGCCAGTTTGTCAAGCGACGTCTAGCACCATAGAGAGCTCTATGACTTAACAAGACACCACTATTTTAACACAAAGAAAAAGTAATGAGTACTCTCTCCCGTTGGAGATTTCCTCACTACTAATCTTAGTATGTTTGTCAACTGTAGTGATTGACGAATAATCAAGTTCTGGAGAAGGTCAGATTGGGCGATTACTTATTATTTTCCTAGCTTGTACGGTGCTTTTATCGCTATGAAAAAGTTTATTCCAAAATCTTTTTTTAGTAACTTATAGCTTACTTACTGTTATACCAACTATTTCTAAAATCTTATAAATTATTTTATGCATATTTTGCATAAAATTCCAAATTTGATAATCTTCAAATTACAATATTAGTAAGAGGATTATTAATGTATATCAGATTAAAGAATTTAAGAGAAGACAAAGATTTGTCCCAGTGTCAAATTGCACAGTATCTTCATTGTTCACAGTCTGCTTATTCTAGAATAGAAAGTGGCAAGCAAGATATTCCTACATCATTTTTGAAACAATTAGCTAAATTATATCAGGTAACTACAGATTATATTTTAGAGATGGATAAGTTTAGTTGTTAATAAATCCTAAGCCCTTTGAAAACTGAATAAACCGAGGTGGGACTTTCTTATTTGTCGAGCACTTTAGCTTGATACGCCGTGATAGGAGCGATAATTATTAGCTATAAAATAGAGTGATTCTCTATCTGCCATGACTACAAATAAGGATAATGATACTTCTGAACGTTCAGGCTGCCAGCGAAAAAGGACAGCGGGTGAAATGCCCATGAATGATTTAACCAGTCATACCCACGGAGGAAATTATACATGTTACAAGGAGGAAAAAGTTTGGAACAATCAGTAATAAAGTATACTATGCAACTATCAATGCTTAACTTTTTATACTCAAGAAATATGTTATCTAAAAATGAGTATGACAAGATTAGAAACAAACTGCGTATTAAGTACACAAAATAGCTGACTTTTTGATTTGAATGCGGTAATATAGAATCAAAAGGAGGAATTTCAGTATGAAAAAAAATAATGTTGAAATAATAAAAGCTGATTCTTTAGTTCGTCGAAGAGGCGACAATGTAGAAAGACACTTAAAGAGGGTTGCTGCTTATTGCAGAGTTAGTTCCGATAGTGAGGATCAGAAAAACAGTTATGATTCTCAAGTAAGACACTACAAAGAATATATTTCTCAGCGTTCAGATTGGGAGCTGGCAGATATTTATGCAGATGAAGGTATTTCAGGAACACAAGTAGGAAAGAGACAAGATTTTCAACGATTAATCAATGATTGTGCAAATGGAGAGATAGATTATATTGTCACAAAAGCAATTGCTAGATTTGCAAGGAATACCCTAGATACTTTGAAGTATGTCAGAATGTTAAAGGATATGCAAATTGGAGTATATTTTGAGGAAGAAAACATAGATACCCTAACAATGGATGGAGAATTGCTTCTAACTATTCTAAGCTCCGTTGCACAGCAAGAAGTAGAGAATACTTCTGCCCATGTGAAAAAAGGATTAAAAATGAAGATGCAACGTGGTGAATTGGTTGGTTTTCAAGGGTGCTTAGGGTATGATTATGATGTAGAAACCAAGCAGATTTCAATTAATAAAAAAGAAGCCAAAATTGTTCGTTATATTTTTGAAAGGTATCTAGAAGGTATTGGAGGAAAAGTAATTGCAAGGGAACTTGATGAACTTGGTTACAAATCGCCAAGAGGTTTAGAACACTGGAATGATACAACAGTTCTAGGAATAATAAAGAATGAAAAATATAAAGGTGATATTCTAATGGGAAAAACTTTTACAGTTGACCCAATAAGCAAGAGACGGTTGAGTAATTTTGGAGAAGAAGATAAGTACTATATCAAGGATAATCATGAACCAATAATATCTAAAGAAGATTTTGAAAAAGCTCAGGAGATTAGATTGCGTCGAGCAGGAAATAAGAAGACAGCTGCGAATGTAAATGGGAAGCGTGAACGCTATTCAAAAATGTATGCTTTTAGTAGCATGTTGGAATGTGGTTTTTGTGGTTCAATATTATCTAGAAGAAGTTGGCACTGCCGTTCAGATTATCGCAAAGTTGTGTGGCACTGTGTTACATCGATAAAGAAAGGAAAGAAATTTTGTAAGCATAGTAAAGGATTAGAAGAGATCGCCATTGAGGGGGCTTTCCTGGAAGCTTACAGACAAGTCTATCATTCAAATGAAAATTTAATGACAGACTTACTTGAAACGATAGAATCTGAATTGAATGACAATAGCCTTAACAAGGAACTAAAAAGGATTACAAACAAACTTCGAATATTACTAAAAAAAGAGGAGAATCTTGTAAATCTAAGGCTCGAAGGAAAAGTTAGCGATTCCATATACAATGAAAAGTACAATGAAATTTCCTCAGAAAAAGAGTTTCTAGCAGAAGAGAAGGTAAATATTGAAACAACATTAAAATCAGAAATCGATGTAAAGAAAAGACTAACTGAGTTTAAGCACTTGCTATCTTCGCAAAAAATGCTTACGGAGTTTGATCGTGCAGTTTTTGAAAGTATTGTTGAGAAAATTATTGTAGGTGGAGTTAATAGCAACGGAGAAATTGATCCTGCAATGTTAACCATAATATTCAAAACAGGTGAAATTCAAAACAAGGATGGTAAACAATTTAAAAGTAAACGTAAAAATGCTAAACTAGAAACAGATAAATTGTGTCCTCAAAACAGTGACGAGGATAAAAAATTGTATTCTCAAGGAACAGACAACACACGTGGAGTGTGTAGTGTTACTGGTTCGATCTTAGCCAGTCAATAAAATGATATGTTTTAAAAAAATTATAATTTCGAAACGTGAATAAACTTGTTTAAACTTTATGTATCTTTAGAAAGTGTGTTAACTTGAAAGAACAAATTTTTTTGATGGGTGGGAATCCCCCAATGAAGAAATATAGTATTGTTGATAAAATTGTATTATCAACCAAGATTAAAAGAATTATCATTTTTACAGTTTTTCGAGAAAATTGGGAACCTTACATGAAAAAGTACACGGAAGTTTTTCAAAGTCAATTTCCTAATCTAAACATTGATTACTTGCTCCTGGACACTGAGCAGATTGATCTTGATAGCTATCTAGATGCTGACATAATTATCATCGGTGGTGGAAATACGGAAAAATATATTGCTAACTTATGTTAATCAGGAGTTCAAAAGTTATATCGATCATATGCTTAATAAAGAGGCAAAAATTATAGGATTTTCTGCAGGAGCCCTACTATTAGGAGAAAAAGTCTATGTCTCACCTAATGATAATTCAGATCATCAGATAAAGATAAAAAATGGATTAGGACTCTTTAGTCAGTTTTTAATTAGTGTCCATTATGATTCCTGGAATGATAAAGCAAATAAGGATAGAGCTGAAGAACTCGTTAATGTTCCCATAATTCCACTAAATGATCATTCTTGTCTTGTATTGGATAAACTTGGAAACATCATAGAGAAAATTGACTAACTTTCATAATGTAAAAATGGATCTAGGAAATAAAAGTGTAGACGAACTGGATAGGTTACTAGTGAAAACTGCAAAAAGTGTTGTAAAGTGAATCGGAGTGTGCTTGATGGATTTTAGTAGTAAGATAGCCATAAATAAGGGCTGGTCAGATGATAAAAAATATTGTGTGACAGATCAAAATCAGTAAAAATATTTCTTGCGTGTTTCTGATAAGTCGAAGTTAGATTATAAAAAAATTTGAATTTGATATGATGGAGAAAGTAGCTTCTCTTGGAGTTCCGATGTGTAAACCAATTAGCATTGAACTCTGCGATGACGAAGTACATTCTTTACACGAATGGATAGACGGAAGAGATGCAATAGATAGCATTTTAGCTTATTCAGAAAACCAACAATACACATATGGTGTAGAAGCAGGAAAGATACTTAGAAAGATTCATACAATTCCTGCTACAGAAGTTTGTGAAGATTGGGAAATTTTTTTAATCTAAAAATTGATGATAAAATCTCCAACGAAATGATATGGTAAGTCCGAAACGCTCAGTGTGTAAGCTTGTTGCTAAAAGCGTAAAAACCTTGGAACGAAAGGAATAATAGACTTCCTGCGAAACAAAAATACAATACAATAAAACTATGGATGATGAAGCAAGTAAACAATTAAGCGATAGCCGTTTCAAGATCCTTGTAGGTGTTCAGCGCACGACTTTTGAAGAGATGTTAGCTGTGTTAAAAACAGCTTATCAACGTAAACGCGCAAAAGGTGGACGAAAAAGCAAATTAAGCCTAGACGATCTCCTTATGGTAACTATTCAATACATGCGAGAATAGAGCACTTATGAACAAATTGCGGCTGATTTTGGCATTCACGAAAGCAACTTAATCCGTCGGAGTCAATGGGTTGAAGCAACTCTTATTCAAAATGGTTTTACGATTTCAAATTCTGCCTTAATTCTGTAAAAACAGTAAAATTCGAAGGATTGTAAGGTAAGAGTTTTTTTCTTTCTGAAAAAATGGTATAATAGCAATCAAAACTAGAAAATAAAACGGAATTTGGAACAGATTTGTCTGTATCCTAGTAGAGTGGTGATACTATGAAGATTAGTAAGAGGCACTTATTAAATTATTCCATCTTGATTCCCTACTTGCTTTTATCTATTTTGGGCTTGATTGTGGTCTATTCGACCACCAGTGCTATTTTAATTGAAGAAGGCAAGAGCGCCTTGCAGTTGGTTCGAAACCAAGGAATCTTTTGGATTGTTAGTTTGATACTGATTGCCTTAATTTATAAATTGAAACTAGATTTTTTGAGAAATGAGCGACTAATCATTTTAGTTATATTAATAGAAATGCTTTTATTGTTCTTGGCTCGTTTTATTGGTATTTCAGTAAACGGGGCATACGGTTGGATTTCGGTTGCAGGAGTAACTATTCAGCCAGCTGAGTACTTAAAAATCATTATTATTTGGTATTTAGCTCACCGATTCTCCAAACAGCAAGAAGAAATAGCTACTTATGATTTTCAAGTTTTGACTCAAAATCAATGGCTTCCCCGTGCTTTTAATGATTGGCGATTCGTTCTCCTAGTTCTGATTGGAAGTTTGGGAATTTTCCCTGATTTAGGAAATGCGACTATTTTAGTCTTGGTTTCCTTGATTATGTATACAGTTAGTGGAATCGCTTATCGCTGGTTTTCAACCATTCTGGCGCTCGTATCTGCCACTTCTGTCTTTGTCTTGACCACTATCAGCCTAATCGGTGTTGAGACCTTTTCAAAAATTCCAGTATTTGGCTATGTAGCCAAGCGCTTTAGTGCCTTTTTTAATCCTTTTGCCGATCGTGCTGATGCAGGTCACCAGTTAGCTAATTCTTATTTTGCCATGGTCAATGGTGGTTGGTTTGGTCTAGGTCTTGGAAACTCGATTGAAAAACGAGGTTATTTGCCAGAAGCTCATACAGACTTTGTCTTTTCTATCGTGATTGAAGAATTTGGCTTTGTTGGTGCCAGTCTTATTTTAGCTCTCTTGTTTTTCATGATTTTGCGGATTATCTTGGTCGGTATCCGAGCGGAGAATCCTTTCAATGCCATGGTTGCACTCGGTGTCGGAGGGATGATGTTGGTTCAGGTATTTGTCAATATCGGAGGGATTTCGGGCTTGATTCCATCTACAGGAGTGACTTTCCCTTTCTTATCCCAGGGTGGAAATAGTCTTCTAGTCTTATCAGTGGCAGTAGCCTTTGTCTTAAATATTGATGCCAGTGAAAAACGCGCTAAGTTGTACCGAGAATTGGAAAATCAACCAATGAACCTTCTGTTGAAGTAGGATAAAGAAAGGATAGTTTATGTCTCTTCAAAAATTAGAAAATTATAGTAATAAAAGTGTTGTGCAAGAAGAAGTCTTGATTCTAACAGAATTACTGGAAGATATTACTAAAAATATGCTTGCCCCAGAGACCTTTGAAAAAATAATACAGTTGAAAGAATTATCAACGCAGGAAGATTATCAAGGTCTAAACCGTCTAGTGACTAGCTTATCAAATGATGAAATGGTCTATATTTCACGCTATTTCTCTATCTTGCCTCTTTTGATTAATATTTCAGAGGATGTGGATTTAGCTTATGAAATCAATCATCAAAATAATATTGATCAGGACTATTTAGGTAAATTATCTACAACGATTAAATTGGTAGCAGAAAAGGAAAATGCCGTTGAGATCCTAGAACACTTGAATGTTGTCCCTGTTTTGACAGCCCATCCAACACAAGTGCAACGCAAAAGTATGTTGGATTTAACAAATCATATTCATAGTCTTTTGCGTAAATACCGTGATGTTAAGTTGGGGTTGATCAATAAAGATAAATGGTACAATGATTTGCGTCGTTACATCGAAATTATCATGCAGACAGACATGATTCGTGAGAAAAAATTAAAAGTGACTAACGAAATCACGAATGCTATGGAATATTATAACAGCTCCTTTTTGAAAGCTGTACCTCATTTGACGACGGAGTATAAGCGCTTAGCGCAAGCGCATGGTCTGAATTTAAAACAGGCTAAACCAATCACCATGGGTATGTGGATAGGTGGTGACCGTGATGGAAATCCATTTGTTACAGCAAAGACCTTGAAGCAGTCTGCACTCACTCAGTGTGAAGTCATCATGAACTACTATGATAAAAAGATTTACCAACTTTATCGTGAATTTTCTCTTTCAACTAGCATTGTCAACGTCAGCAAGCAAGTCAGAGAAATGGCTCGTCAATCCAAGGATAACTCGATTTACCGCGAAAAAGAGCTTTACCGTCGTGCCTTGTTTGATATTCAATCAAAAATTCAGGCAACTAAAACCTATCTGATTGAGGATGAAGAAGTTGGGACTCGTTATGAAACCGCCAATGATTTCTACAAGGATTTGATTGCCATTCGAGATTCTCTATTAGAAAATAAGGGCGAGTCCTTGATTTCAGGTGATTTTGTGGAATTATTGCAGGCAGTAGAGATATTTGGTTTTTACTTAGCATCAATTGATATGCGACAAGACTCTAGCGTCTATGAAGCCTGTGTGGCAGAACTCTTGAAATCAGCAGGAATTCATTCTCGTTATAGCGAGTTGAGCGAAGAAGAAAAGTGTGACCTTCTCTTGAAAGAATTAGAAGAAGATCCCCGAATTCTTTCTGCGACTCACGCAGAAAAATCAGAATTATTAGCAAAAGAATTAGCTATTTTTAAGACGGCTCGTGTTTTGAAAGATAAGTTGGGAGATGATGTCATCCGTCAGACCATCATTTCACATGCAACCAGCCTTTCTGATATGCTAGAATTAGCTATTCTGTTAAAAGAAGTAGGACTGGTGGATACGGAAAGGGCGCGTGTTCAGATTGTTCCCCTTTTTGAAACAATTGAAGACTTGGATCATTCAGAGGAAACAATGAGAAAATATCTTTCTCTTAGCCTTGCCAAAAAATGGATTGACTCACGAAATAACTACCAAGAAATCATGCTTGGCTACTCTGACAGTAATAAAGATGGCGGTTACTTGTCATCATGTTGGACCCTCTACAAGGCTCAACAACAATTGACTGCTATTGGAGATGAATTTGGCGTTAAGGTTACCTTCTTCCATGGTCGTGGTGGTACTGTCGGTCGTGGTGGTGGGCCAACCTATGAAGCCATTACATCTCAACCGCTCAAGTCTATCAAGGATCGTATCCGCTTGACGGAGCAGGGTGAAGTAATTGGGAATAAATACGGTAACAAAGACGCCGCTTACTATAACCTTGAAATGCTAGTATCGGCAGCTATTAACCGTATGATTACTCAGAAGAAGAGCGATACCAATACCCCAAATCGTTATGAAGCCATTATGGATCAAGTAGTGGACCGTAGTTACGATATCTACCGTGATTTGGTCTTTGGTAATGAGCATTTCTATGATTATTTCTTCGAGTCAAGTCCAATCAAGGCTATTTCAAGTTTTAATATTGGTTCTCGTCCAGCCGCTCGTAAGACTATTACTGAAATCGGTGGTTTGCGTGCCATCCCTTGGGTATTCTCATGGTCACAGAGTCGTGTTATGTTCCCTGGATGGTACGGGGTTGGTTCAAGCTTCAAGGAATTTATCAATAAAAATCCAGAGAATATTGCTATCTTACGAGATATGTACCAAAATTGGCCTTTCTTCCAATCGCTTCTTTCAAATGTTGATATGGTTTTGTCAAAATCAAATATGAATATTGCTTTTGAATATGCTAAACTTTGTGAAGACGAGCAAGTTAAGGCCATCTATGAGACTATTTTAAATGAATGGCAAGTTACTAAGAACGTTATCTTGGCTATTGAAGGACATGACGAACTCTTAGCTGACAATCCATATCTAAAAGCTAGTCTGGATTACCGTATGCCTTACTTTAATATTCTCAACTATATTCAGTTAGAGTTGATTAAACGCCAACGTCGTGGAGAATTGTCCAGTGATCAAGAACGATTGATTCATATCACCATCAACGGAATTGCGACAGGATTGCGTAATTCAGGTTGATAATTTTCAAGAGTGAATGCTAAAAGTGAATATCAAAAAAATTCTAATAGACTATTGACAAGTAGTTTAAAAATGATATAATTTAACCATTCAGAAAAGTAATCATACAAACTTTTTAGAGAGTCTGTGGTAGCTGAAAACAGATAAGTGGCAATGATGAAAATTGGGCTGAATGCTATTTAGAATTTGAAATTATAAAAATTCGGTAAGCACACCTTACAGTGCATCTCGTTATTGCGAGACTGAGCGATAGGGAAATTCCCTATAATTGAGGTGGTACCGCGCATCGACGTCCTCACACAAGTTTTTTGTGTGAGGATTTTTTTGATGGAGGTTAGTATGGAAAGAAAACAATGGCGTCGCTTGTTTAGATAAGTGAAATATGTTAAAGGAAATAAAAAGGAGAAACAGAATGAAAAATAAACGTTTAATTGGAATTATTGCTGCATTAGCAGTCTTAGTAGCAGGAAGCTTGATTTATTCTTCAATGAATAAATCAGAAGCTCAGAATAATAAGGATGAGAAGAAAATAACCAAGATTGGTGTGCTTCAATTTGTGAGCCATCCATCCCTTGATTTGATTTATAAAGGGATCCAAGATGGACTTGCAGAAGAAGGATATAAAGATGATCAAGTTAAAATTGATTTTATGAACTCAGAAGGTGACCAAAGTAAGGTTGCGACAATGAGTAAACAATTGGTTGCAAATGGGAATGACCTTGTGGTTGGTATCGCAACACCAGCAGCCCAAGGGTTGGCTAGTGCAACAAAAGACCTACCGGTTATCATGGCCGCTATTACAGACCCAATTGGTGCTAACTTGGTTAAAGATTTGAAAAAACCAGGTGGCAACGTTACAGGGGTATCTGACCACAATCCAGCTCAACAACAAGTTGAACTCATCAAGGCTCTGACACCGAATGTGAAAACAATCGGAGCTCTTTACTCAAGTAGCGAAGACAATTCAAAAACACAGGTCGAAGAATTTAAGGCTTATGCTGAAAAAGCAGGTCTGACAGTGGAAACATTTGCAGTTCCTTCAACAAATGAAATTGCCTCAACTGTCACTGTTATGACTAGCAAGGTAGATGCTATTTGGGTTCCAATTGATAACACCATTGCATCAGGATTTCCAACGGTTGTCTCTAGCAATCAAAGTTCTAAGAAACCAATTTATCCCAGTGCGACAGCTATGGTAGAAGTAGGTGGTTTGGCATCAGTTGTAATTGACCAACATGACCTTGGTGTGGCAACAGGTAAAATGATTGTGCAAGTCTTGAAAGGTGCAAAACCAGCCGATACCCCAGTCAATGTCTTTTCAACTGGTAAGTCAGTCATCAATAAAAAAATAGCACAAGAACTAGGTATTACTATTCCTGAGTCTGTTCTCAAAGAAGCAGGACAAGTCATCGAATAAATAAGGTAGGGAGGAGGAGACTCTTCCCATTTTTTAAAAAGATGAATATAGAAAGGATTAAATAAAATATGATTGTTTCCATTATTTCTCAAGGATTTGTCTGGGCTATTCTAGGTCTGGGAATCTTTATGACATTTAGGATTTTAAACTTTCCAGATATGACGACAGAAGGTTCCTTCCCTCTTGGGGGAGCTGTTGCTGTCACTTTGATAACCAAAGGCGTGAACCCATTTTTAGCGACACTTGTTGCTGTAGGAGCAGGTTGTTTGGCTGGAATGGCAGCAGGCCTTCTTTATACAAAAGGGAAGATCCCAACCTTGCTCTCAGGGATTTTGGTGATGACTTCTTGTCACTCAATCATGCTCTTGATTATGGGACGTGCGAATTTAGGCCTGCTTGGAACCAAGCAAATTCAGGATGTTTTGCCTTTTGATTCGGATTTGAATCAACTCTTGACAGGTCTCATCTTTGTGAGTATTGTTATTGCTCTCATGCTCTTTTTCTTGGACACTAAACTCGGACAAGCCTATATTGCTACAGGGGATAATCCTGATATGGCTAGAAGTTTCGGGATTCATACTGGACGCATGGAGCTCATGGGCTTGGTCTTATCAAATGGTGTGATTGCCCTTGCAGGTGCCCTCATTGCTCAGCAAGAAGGTTATGCCGATGTGTCTCGAGGGATCGGGGTTATCGTTGTGGGGCTTGCAAGTTTGATTATTGGAGAAGTTATTTTCAAGAGTTTGAGCTTGGCAGAGCGTTTGGTTACTATCGTTGTAGGTTCTATCGCTTATCAATTTTTAGTGTGGGCAGTTATCGCACTTGGCTTTAATACAAGTTACCTTCGTTTATACAGTGCCTTGATTTTAGCAGTCTGCCTCATGATTCCAACATTTAAGCAAACAATCTTGAAAGGAGCCAAGTTAAGCAAATGACAGCAATTGTAGAATTAAAAAATGCAACCAAAATCGTTAAAAATGGCTTTGATGAAGAAAAGATTATTTTAAATGATGTTTCCTTAGAAATTTTTGAACGGGACTTTATCACGATTTTGGGCGGAAATGGTGCTGGAAAATCAACCCTCTTTAACACTATAGCAGGGACCTTATCACTAACTAGTGGAACTATCCGTATTTTAGGTGAAGATCTCACTAAGTTTTCACCCGAGAAGCGTGCCAAGTACCTGTCTCGTGTCTTCCAAGATCCAAAGATGGGGACAGCTCCCCGTATGACGGTCGCTGAAAATCTTTTAATCGCCAAGTTTCGTGGTGAAAAGCGTGGATTGTTACCACGACGCTTGACTAGCTATAAGGATGAATTTCAGGTAACCATTGAAAAAGTAGGAAATGGTCTTGAGAAACACTTGAATACACCGATTGAGTTCTTATCAGGTGGACAAAGACAGGCTTTGAGTCTCTTGATGGCAACCTTGAAGCGACCTGAATTACTCCTGTTAGATGAGCATACTGCTGCCCTGGATCCAAAGACTAGTGTTGCTTTGATGGAATTGACAGATGAATTTGTTAAGAAAGATCAGCTAACAGCCCTTATGATTACCCATCATATGGAAGATGCTCTCAAATATGGCAATCGCTTGATTGTCATGAAAGAAGGACGGGTTATCCAAGATTTGAAACAAGAAGAAAAAGCAAAAATGAAAATCTCTGATTATTATCAACTCTTTGAATAAAGTAGGGAAAATGAGTGAAATGGTTTACTTTTTTTCTGAAATAAAGTATACTATATAAAGTAAACTATGATAACATGGAGGTATTGTGTATGGTTGACAAACAAGTCATTGAAGAAATCAAAAACAATGCCAACATTGTGGAAGTCATAGGAGATGTGATTTCTTTACAAAAGGCAGGACGGAACTATCTAGGGCTCTGTCCTTTTCATGGTGAAAAAACACCTTCTTTCAACGTTGTAGAGGACAAGCAGTTTTACCACTGTTTTGGTTGTGGTCGCTCAGGTGATGTCTTTAAATTCATCGAGGAGTACCAAGGGGTTACCTTTATGGAGGCTGTCCAAATCTTAGGTCAGCGTGTCGGGATTGAGGTTGAAAAACCGCTTTATAGTGAACAGAAGCCAGCCTCGCCTTACCAAGCTCTTTATGATATGCACGAAGATGCGGCTAAATTTTACCATGCTATTCTCATGACAACGACTATGGGCGAAGAGGCCAGAAATTACCTTTATCAGCGGGGTTTGACAGATGAAGTGCTTAAACATTTTTGGATTGGTTTAGCACCTCCAGAACGAAACTATCTCTATCAACGTTTGTCTGATCAGTATCGTGAAGAGGATTTACTGGATTCAGGCCTGTTTTATCTCTCGGATGCCAATCAATTTGTAGACACCTTTCACAATCGCATTATGTTTCCCCTGACAAATGACCAAGGAAAGGTCATTGCCTTCTCAGGTCGTATCTGGCAAAAAACGGATTCACAAACTTCTAAGTATAAAAACAGCCGATCGACTGCAATTTTTAACAAAAGTTACGAATTATATCATATGGATAGGGCAAAAAAATCTTCTGGAAAAACTAGTGAGATTTACCTGATGGAAGGATTCATGGATGTTATTGCAGCCTATCGGGCTGGAATCGAAAATGCTGTGGCGTCGATGGGAACGGCCTTGAGTCGAGAGCATGTTGAGCATCTGAAAAGGTTAACCAAGAAATTGGTTCTTGTTTACGATGGAGATAAGGCTGGGCAAGCCGCGATATTGAAAGCATTGGATGAAATTGGTGATATGCCTGTGCAAATCGTTAGCATGCCTGATAACTTGGATCCTGATGAGTATCTACAAAAAAATGGTCCAGAAGACTTGGCCTATCTATTAACAAAAACTCGTATTAGTCCGATTGAGTTCTACATTCATCAGTACAAACCTGAAAACAGTGAAAATCTGCAGGCTCAGATTGAGTTTATTGAAAAAATAGCTCCCTTGATTGTTCAAGAAAAGTCCATCGCTGCTCAAAACAGCTATATTCATATTTTAGCTGACAGTCTGGCGTCCTTTGATTATACCCAGATTGAGCAGATTGTTAATGAGAGTCGTCAGGTGCAAAGGCAGAATCGCATGGAAAGAATTTCCAGACCGACGCCAATCACCATGCCTGTCACCAAGCAGTTATCGGCTATTATGAGGGCAGAAGCCCATCTACTCTATCGGATGATGGAATCCCCTCTTGTTTTGAACGATTACCGTTTGCGAGAAGACTTTGCATTTGCTACACCTGAATTTCAGGTCTTATATGACTTGCTTGGCCAGTATGGAAATCTTCCTCCAGAAGTTTTAGCAGAGCAGACAGAGGAAGTTGAAAGAGCTTGGTACCAAGTTTTAGCTCAGGATTTGCCTGCTGAGATATCGCCGCAGGAACTTAGTGAAGTAGAGATGACTCGAAACAAGGCTCTCTTGAATCAGGACAATATGAGAATCAAAAAGAAGGTGCAGGAAGCTAGCCATGTAGGAGATACAGATACAGCCCTAGAAGAATTGGAACGTTTAATTTCCCAAAAGAGAAGAATGGAGTAATAATGGCAACAAAACAAAAAGAAGTAACAACATTTGACGTACAGGTAGCAGAATTTATCCGTAATCATAAGCAAAAAGGGACAGCAACAGATGATGAAATCAATGCAAGTCTGGTTATTCCTTTTACCTTGGATGCTGATGGGATTGAAGATCTCTTGCAACGGATTCAGGATGCAGGCATTTCTATCACAGATAACGAAGGAAATCCAAGTGCGCGTGTTCTTAGCAATGAAGAAGAACCAGAACTCAGCGATGAGGACTTGATTGGGTCAACTTCTGCTAAGGTCAATGACCCTGTCCGTATGTACTTGAAAGAAATAGGGGTCGTTCCTCTCTTGACCAATGAAGAGGAGAAAGAGTTGGCACTGGCTGTTGAAGCTGGCGATATCGAAGCCAAACAACGTCTTGCGGAAGCCAATCTTCGTTTGGTTGTTTCTATTGCCAAACGCTATGTCGGTCGTGGCATGCAGTTCCTTGACTTGATTCAAGAAGGAAATATGGGCTTGATGAAGGCGGTTGACAAGTTTGACTATTCTAAAGGGTTCAAGTTTTCAACTTATGCAACTTGGTGGATTCGTCAGGCTATCACTCGTGCTATTGCGGATCAAGCTCGTACCATCCGTATCCCAGTTCACATGGTTGAAACTATCAATAAATTGGTTCGTGAACAGCGGAATCTCCTTCAAGAATTGGGGCAAGATCCGACACCAGAACAGATTGCTGAACGAATGGATATGACACCTGATAAGGTTCGTGAAATCTTGAAGATTGCCCAAGAACCAGTATCTCTTGAAACTCCTATCGGTGAAGAGGACGATAGCCACCTTGGAGACTTTATCGAAGATGAAGTGATTGAAAATCCAGTGGATTATACGACTCGTATCGTCTTGCGTGAGCAATTGGATGAAATCTTAGATACTCTTACAGACCGTGAAGAAAATGTTCTGCGTCTACGTTTTGGACTAGATGATGGAAAAATGCGCACACTTGAAGATGTGGGGAAAGTCTTTAACGTAACTCGTGAGCGTATCCGTCAGATTGAAGCAAAGGCTTTGAGAAAACTACGCCAACCAAGCCGCAGCAAACCGCTTCGTGATTTTATTGAAGACTAAGAGTGAGGAAAATATGGCTTATACAGAAGAGCAAATTGAAAACATCAAAACACGGATTTTAACAGCCTTGGAAGAAGTCATCGACCCTGAGTTGGGAATCGATATTGTCAATCTTGGTTTGATCTATGAGATTCGTTTTGACGGTGACACAGGGCAAACAGAGATTGACATGACTTTGACAACTATGGGTTGTCCCTTAGCAGACCTTTTGACAGACCAGATTTATGATGCTATGATAGAGGTTCCAGAAGTAACGGATACTGAGGTTAAATTAGTCTGGTATCCAGCCTGGACAGTTGAAAAAATGAGTCGCTATGCCCGCATTGCCCTAGGCATTAAGTAAACATATAAAAGCATGTGAGAGACTGTTGGAAAAGCGAGGAAATTTCCCCTCTTTTCCTCTAGTCTCTCCTTTCTTTTGCTGATTTTATTCAAAGAAAATGATATAATAGTAGTTATGGAGAAAAAGAAATTACGCATCAATATGTTGAGTTCAAGTGAGAAAGTAGCAGGACAGGGAGTTTCAGGTGCTTACCGTGAATTAGTTCGTCTTCTTCACCGTGCTGCCAAGGACCAATTGATTGTTACAGAAAATCTTCCAATCGAGGCAGATGTGACTCACTTTCATACGATTGATTTTCCCTATTATTTATCAACCTTCCAAAAGAAACGCTCAGGGAGAAAGATTGGCTATGTGCATTTCTTGCCAGCTACACTTGAAGGAAGTTTGAAAATTCCATTTTTCTTAAAGGGAATTGTGAAACGCTATGTATTTTCTTTTTACAACCGGATGGAGCACTTGGTTGTGGTCAATCCTATGTTTATTGAGGATTTGGTAGCAGCTGGTATTCCACGTGAAAAAGTGACCTATATTCCTAACTTTGTCAACAAGGAAAAATGGCATCCTCTACCACAAGAAGAGGTAGTCAGACTGCGCACAGATCTTGGTCTTAGTGACAATCAGTTTATCGTAGTAGGTGCTGGGCAAGTTCAGAAACGTAAAGGGATTGATGACTTTATCCGTCTGGCTGAGGAATTGCCTCAGATTACCTTTATCTGGGCTGGTGGCTTCTCTTTTGGTGGTATGACAGATGGTTATGAACACTATAAGAAAATTATGGAAAATCCCCCTAAAAATTTGATTTTTCCAGGCATTGTATCGCCAGAGCGGATGCGCGAATTGTATGCTCTAGCGGATCTTTTCTTGTTGCCTAGTTACAATGAGCTCTTTCCTATGACTATTTTAGAAGCTGCGAGTTGTGAGGCTCCTATTATGTTGCGTGATTTAGATCTCTATAAGGTGATTTTGGAGGGAAATTATCGGGCGACAGCGGGTAGAGAAGAGATGAAAGAGGCTATTTTGGAATATCAAGCAAATCCTGCTGTCTTAAAAGATCTCAAAGAAAAGGCTAAGAATATTTCCAGAGAGTATTCTGAAGAGCATCTGTTACAAATCTGGTTGGACTTTTATGAGAAACAAGCCGCTTTAGGGAGAAAGTAAAAAGTGAGGTAATCTATGCGAATTGGTTTATTTACAGATACCTATTTTCCTCAGGTTTCTGGTGTTGCGACCAGTATTCGAACCTTGAAAACAGAACTTGAAAAGCAGGGACATGCTGTTTTTATCTTTACGACGACAGATAAGGATGTCAATCGCTACGAAGATTGGCAAATTATCCGCATTCCAAGTGTTCCTTTCTTTGCTTTTAAGGATCGTCGCTTTGCCTACCGAGGTTTTAGCAAGGCACTTGAAATTGCTAAACAGTATCAGCTAGATATTATCCATACTCAGACAGAATTTTCTCTTGGCCTGTTGGGGATTTGGATTGCGCGTGAATTGAAAATTCCAGTCATCCATACCTATCACACCCAGTATGAAGACTATGTCCATTATATTGCTAAGGGGATGTTGATCCGGCCGAGTATGGTCAAGTATCTGGTTAGAGGTTTCCTGCATGATGTGGATGGGGTTATTTGCCCTAGTGAGATTGTCCGTGACTTGCTATCTGATTATAAGGTCAAGGTTGAAAAACGGGTCATTCCTACTGGGATTGAATTAGCCAAGTTTGAGCGTCCGGAAATCAAGCAGGAAAATTTGAAAGAACTGCGTAGTAAACTAGGGATTCAAGATGGTGAAAAGACGTTGCTTAGTCTTTCGAGAATCTCCTATGAAAAAAATATTCAAGCAGTTTTAGCAGCCTTTGCTGATGTTCTGAAAGAGGAAGACAAGGTTAAACTGGTAGTAGCTGGGGATGGCCCTTATCTGAATGACCTCAAAGAGCAAGCCCAGAACCTAGAGATTCAAGACTCAGTCATCTTTACAGGGATGATTGCTCCTAGTGAGACGGCTCTTTACTATAAAGCGGCGGATTTCTTCATTTCGGCATCGACAAGCGAAACGCAAGGTTTGACCTACTTGGAAAGCTTAGCCAGTGGAACACCTGTCATTGCTCACGGAAATCCTTATTTGAACAACCTCATCAGTGATAAAATGTTTGGAACCTTGTACTATGGAGAACATGATTTGGCTGGTGCTATTTTGGAAGCCCTGATTGCAACACCAGACATGAACGAGCATACCTTATCAGAGAAATTGTATGAGATTTCAGCTGAGAACTTTGGGAAACGAGTGCATGAGTTTTATCTGGATGCCATTATTTCAAATAACTTCCAGAAAGATTTGGCTAAAGATGATACGGTCAGTCAGCGTATCTTTAAGACAGTTTTGTATCTTCAGCAACAGGTGGTTGCTGTACCTGTAAAAGGATCTAGACGCATGTTGAAGGCTTCAAAAACACAGTTGATCAGTATGAGAGACTATTGGAAAGACCATGAAGAATAGAAAGAGGAACAGCTATGAAAAAAACAATTAATGAGAAGCGGTCGTGATAAAAAGATTGCGGGTGTTTGTGCTGGGGTGGCCCATTATCTGGATATGGATCCGACTATCGTTCAAGTCATTTGGGGTGTTCTTACTTGCTGTTACGGAGCTGGAATTGTAGCTTACATTATTTTATGGATTATCGCACCAGTAGCAACTGACTATTGAAAACTAGCTCAATTCATGCTAAGATAATAGAAAATAGAATGTAACGAAGGAGAGAAAAATGGCATTTGGAGATAATGGAAATCGTAAAAAAACTATGTTTGAGAAAATAACCTTGTTTATCGTGATTATCATGCTAGTAGCAAGTTTATTGGGAATTTTTGCAACTGCAATTGGTGCCCTCAGTAATCTATAAAATAGATTCAAGAAAATTTAGTGACTGGGATTTCCCAGCCCTTTTTTAAAGTGAGAAGAAATAATGAGTATGTTTTTAGATACAGCTAAGATTAAGGTCAAGGCTGGTAATGGTGGCGATGGTATGGTTGCCTTTCGTCGTGAAAAATATGTCCCTAATGGAGGCCCTTGGGGTGGTGATGGTGGTCGTGGAGGCAATGTGGTCTTCGTTGTAGACGAAGGACTACGTACCTTGATGGATTTCCGCTACAGTCGTCATTTCAAGGCTGATTCTGGTGAAAAAGGGATGACCAAAGGGATGCATGGTCGTGGTGCTGAGGACCTTAGAGTTCGAGTACCACAAGGTACGACTGTTCGTGATGCGGAGACTGGCAAGGTTTTAACAGATTTGATTGAACATGGGCAAGAATTTATCGTTGCCCACGGTGGTCGTGGTGGACGTGGAAATATTCGTTTCGCGACACCAAAAAATCCTGCACCGGAAATCTCTGAAAATGGAGAACCAGGTCAGGAACGTGAGTTACAATTGGAACTAAAAATCTTGGCAGATGTCGGTTTAGTAGGATTCCCATCTGTAGGGAAGTCAACACTTTTAAGTGTTATTACCTCAGCTAAGCCTAAAATTGGTGCCTACCACTTTACCACTATTGTACCAAATTTAGGTATGGTTCGCACCCAATCAGGTGAATCCTTTGCAGTAGCCGACTTGCCAGGTTTGATTGAAGGGGCTAGTCAAGGTGTTGGTTTGGGAACTCAGTTCCTCCGTCACATCGAGCGTACACGTGTTATCCTTCACATCATTGATATGTCAGCTAGCGAGGGCCGTGATCCATATGAGGACTACCTAGCTATCAATAAAGAGCTGGAGTCTTACAATCTTCGCCTCATGGAGCGTCCACAGATTATTGTAGCTAATAAGATGGACATGCCTGAGAGTCAGGAAAATCTTGAAGACTTTAAGAAAAAATTGGCTGAAAATTATGATGAATTTGAAGAGTTACCAGCTATCTTCCCAATTTCTGGATTGACCAAGCAAGGTCTGGCAACACTTTTAGATGCTACAGCTGAATTGTTAGACAAGACACCAGAATTTTTGCTCTACGACGAGTCCGATATGGAAGAAGAAGCTTACTATGGATTTGACGAAGAAGAAAAAGCCTTTGAAATTAGTCGTGATGACGATGCGACATGGGTACTTTCTGGTGAAAAACTCATGAAACTCTTTAATATGACCAACTTTGATCGTGATGAATCTGTCATGAAATTTGCCCGTCAGCTTCGTGGTATGGGGGTTGATGAAGCCCTTCGTGCGCGTGGAGCTAAAGATGGGGATTTGGTCCGCATTGGTAAATTTGAGTTTGAATTTGTAGACTAGGAGACTGGTATGGGAGATAAACCGATATCTTTCCGAGATGCGGATGGTAATTTTGTTTCCGCCGCAGACGTTTGGAATGAAAAGAAATTGGAAGAACTATTTAATCGTCTCAATCCAAATCGTGCCTTGAGATTGGCACGAACTAAAAAGGAAAATCCATCTCAGTAAAGAAGCTAAAAAATCCCGGCTCTTTGTCAACTGTAGTGGGTTGAAAAAAAGCTAAGCTTGAGAAAGGACAAATTTTGTCCTTTCTTTTTTGATGTTCAGAGCGATGAAAATCCGTTTTTTGAAGTTTTCAAAGTTTCGAAAACCAAAGGCATTGCGCTTGATAAGTTTGATGAGATTATTGGTCGCTTCCAGTTTGGCGTTAGAATAGTGTAGTTGAAGGGTGTTGACAAGCTTTTCTTTATCTTTGAGGAAGGTTTTAAAGACAGTCTGAAAAATAGGATGAACCTGCTTAAGATTGTCCTCAATAAGTCCGAAAAATTTCTCCGGTTCCTTATTCTGAAAGTGAAACAGCAAGAGTTGATAGAGCTGATAGTGGTGTTTCAAGTCTTGTGAATAGCTCAAAAGCTTGTTTAAAATCTCTTTATTGGTTAAGTACATACGAAAAGTAGGACGATAAAATCGCTTATCACTCAGTTTACGGCTATCCTGTTGTATGAGCTTCCAGTAGCGCTTGATAGCCTTGTATTCATGAGACTTTCGATCCAATTGATTCATGATTTGAACACGCACACGACTCATAGCACGGCTAAGATGTTGTACAATGTGAAAGCGATCAAGAACGATTTTAGCATTCGGGAGTGAAACAGTCTGGGAGACTGTTTCAGCCTGAGCCTAGAAATTTGAAAGCGAAGCTGTTTAGCCAAGTCATAGTAAGGACTAAACATATCCATCGTAATGATTTTCACTTGACAACGAACGGCTCTATCGTAGCGAAGAAAGTGATTTCGGATGACAGCTTGTGTTCTGCCTTCAAGAACAGTGATAATATTAAGATTATCAAAATCTTGCGCAATGAAGCTCATCTCCATCTCCCGATTGAAACAGTCACTCCCCGGACTGTTTCAACCTCCCAAGACATAATCTCAGGCAGATTTCTAAAATTACACTCAAAGTGGAAGTCATTGAGCTTGCGAATGACAGTTGAAGTTGAAATGGCCAGCTGATGGGCAATATCAGTCATAGAAATTTTTTCAATTAACTTTTGAGCAATTTTTTGGTTGATGATACGAGGGATTTGGTGATTTTTCTTTACCAGGGGAGTCTCAGCAACCATCATTTTTGAACAGTGATAGCACTTGAAACGGCGTTTTCTAAGGAGAATTCTAGAAGGCATACCAGTTGTTTCGAGGTAAGGGATCTTAGACGGTTTTTGAAAGTCATATTTCTTCATTAGACTTCCACAATCAGGGCAAGATGGAGCCTCATAATCCAGCTTAGCGATAATTTCTTTGTGGGTATCCATATTGATGATATCTAGAATCTTGATGTTTGGGTCTTTAATATCGAGCAGTTTTGTGATAAAATGTAATTGTTCCATATGAATCTTTCTAATGATGGTTTTGTCGCTTTTCATTATAGGTCATATGGGACTTTTTTTCTACAATAAAATAGGCTCCATAATATCTATAGGGGATTTACCCACTACAAATATTATAGAACCGGATTTTGTGGTACGACAGGCATGTATAGCAAACTGAATCTGGAATAGCACAGCATATCTTCTAAAATATTGTTATAAATTGATTTGAATTTCAAAATTAAATTGTTTGATTCTTATTTCAATTTGTTATAGTATATCTGATGTCAAAGTTCTCGGCGAGTCAAATAGCGATTCCCAAGCCTGACTATCGTGAGGTAGCGGATTAAAATGGTCTGGGGATAGACCGTTTTAAGTCTGACGCTGGAAATAAGAATTGTCAGAAGAAGGGATAGCGAAATCGTGGCTCTACGAACAGGAACGTGATAATAAGGCGTATATAGCGGATAAGAGGGCCTCAAACTCTAAAGTCCAAAAAGGTAGTCGTAACCTATATGCGTAAATCACGAGAGTAATTGAATTCGTACTAAGATTTTCTATTTTCACTGTAACCTTTTAACGTCCTTATATCTTGTATACACGAGGAAAGATGTACGACTTATCCCGTGAGGTCTATCACTATAAAGAGAAAACGACAGATAGAAGCGATCCTGAGTCACGGTTATCTTTAAAATAGATTGTCTGATAGGATGCTAGCCTGAAAACGTCTTGTTCATGAAATATAGGACGGTATGTATAAAACGCTTCTGTGAACTGAGAGAAGGGGGAGAAGTTCTTGATAAAATTTAGTTGAACAGCCGTATTCCGATACTTAGATAAGAGATCTAGTCTTAGCTCCTACTCGGTTTCAGAGGATAAAAAAGGGCAATAGCGATTCGAGAAAGATTATACTCTTCGAAAATCTCTTCAAATCACGTCAATATCGCCTTGCCGTACGTGTAGGATACTGACTACGTCAGTTCCATCTACAACCTCAAAACAGTGTTTTGAGCAACCTGCGGCTAGTTTCCTAGTTTGATCTTTGATTTTTATTGAGTATTAGTAATTCAGTTACTAACTCGTCAACTCTGATTTATCCAATAAAATTGAAAAGGATGGAAAAAAGGATAAATTTATGATATACTTTATTTTGAAGACCTTATTAGAAATCTTGAAAGAGTATTGAAAACTTAGAATGAGAAAAATTGTTATCAATGGTGGATTACCACTGCAAGGTGAAATTACTATTAGTGGTGCTAAAAATAGTGTTGTGGCCTTAATTCCAGCTATTATATTGGCTGATGATGTGGTGACTTTGGATTGTGTTCCAGATATTTCGGATGTAGCCAGTCTTGTCGAAATCATGGAATTGATGGGAGCTACTGTTAAGCGTTATGACGATGTCTTGGAGATTGATCCAAGAGGTGTTCAAAATATTCCAATGCCTTATGGTAAAATTAACAGTCTTCGTGCATCTTACTATTTTTATGGGAGCCTCTTAGGCCGTTTTGGTGAAGCGACAGTTGGTCTACCGGGAGGATGTGATCTTGGTCCTCGTCCGATTGACTTACACCTTAAGGCGTTTGAAGCTATGGGTGCCACTGCTAGCTACGAGGGAGATAACATGAAGTTATCTGCTAAAGATACAGGACTTCATGGTGCAAGTATTTACATGGATACGGTTAGTGTGGGAGCAACGATTAATACGATGATTGCTGCAGTTAAAGCAAATGGTCGTACTATTATTGAAAATGCAGCCCGTGAACCTGAGATTATTGATGTAGCTACTCTCTTGAATAATATGGGTGCCCATATCCGTGGGGCAGGAACTAATATCATCATTATTGATGGTGTTGAAAGATTACATGGGACACGTCATCAGGTGATTCCAGACCGCATTGAAGCTGGAACATATATATCTTTAGCTGCTGCAGTTGGTAAAGGAATTCGTATAAATAATGTTCTTTACGAACACCTGGAAGGGTTTATTGCTAAGTTGGAAGAAATGGGAGTGAGAATGACTGTATCTGAAGACAGCATTTTTGTCGAGGAACAGTCTAATTTGAAAGCAATCAATATTAAGACAGCTCCTTACCCAGGCTTTGCAACTGATTTGCAACAACCGCTTACCCCTCTTTTACTAAGAGCGAATGGTCGTGGTACAATTGTCGATACGATTTACGAAAAACGTGTAAATCATGTTTTTGAACTAGCAAAGATGGATGCGGATATTTCGACAACAAATGGTCATATTTTGTACACGGGTGGACGTGATTTACGTGGGGCCAGTGTTAAAGCGACTGACTTAAGAGCTGGGGCTGCACTAGTCATTGCTGGGCTTATGGCTGAAGGTAAAACTGAAATTACCAATATCGAGTTTATCTTACGTGGTTATTCTGATATTATCGAAAAATTACGTAATTTAGGAGCGGATATTAGACTTGTTGAGGATTAAACCGTAGAGGTGTTTATGAATGTTTGGACCAAATTAGCAATGTTTTCTTTTTTTGAAACGGATCGCTTGTATTTGCGTCCTTTCTTTTTTAGTGATAGTCAGGACTTCCGCGAGATAGCTTCAAATCCAGAAAATCTTCAATTTATTTTCCCAACGCAGGCAAGTCTGGAAGAAAGTCAATATGCACTGGCCAATTACTTTATGAAGTCCCCTTTGGGAGTGTGGGCAATTTGTGACCAGAAAAATCAACAAATGATTGGTTCTATTAAATTTGAGAAGTTAGATGAAATCAAAAAAGAAGCTGAGCTTGGCTATTTTTTGAGAAAAGATGCTTGGTCGCAAGGATTTATGACAGAGGTTGTTAGAAAAATTTGTCAGCTTTCTTTTGAGGAATTTGGCTTAAAACAATTATCTATCATTACCCACCTTGAAAATGAAGCTAGCCAAAGAGTTGCTCTTAAGTCTGGATTTAGTTTGTTCCGTCAGTTTAAGGGAAGTGATCGTTACACAAGAAAAATGCGGGATTATCTTGAATTTCGGTATGTAAAAGGAGAGTTCAATGAGTAAGCATCAGGAAATTCTAAGCTATTTGGAGGAATTACCAGTAGGTAAAAGGGTCAGTGTTCGTAGCATTTCGAATCATCTAGGAGTTAGTGATGGAACAGCCTATCGGGCTATTAAAGAAGCTGAAAACCGTGGAATTGTGGAGACCCGTCCTAGAAGTGGAACAATTCGTGTTAAATCCCAGAAAGTTGCTATAGAGAGATTAACGTTTGCTGAAATTGCAGAAGTGACTTCTTCTGAGGTTCTGGCTGGGCAAGAAGGTTTAGAGAGAGAATTTAGTAAGTTTTCAATTGGTGCCATGACTGAACAAAATATCTTGTCTTACCTTCATGATGGGGGGCTCTTGATTGTCGGAGACCGAACCCGTATTCAGTTGCTAGCCTTGGAAAATGAAAATGCAGTTCTGGTTACAGGGGGATTTCAGGTTCATGATGATGTGCTTAAACTGGCCAATCAAAAAGGGATTCCTGTTCTAAGAAGTAAGCATGATACCTTTACCGTCGCGACCATGATCAATAAAGCCTTGTCAAATGTCCAAATCAAGACTGATATTCTGACAGTTGAGAAACTTTATCGCCCTAGTCATGAGTATGGTTTTCTGAGAGAGACAGATACAGTTAAAGATTATTTGGACTTGGTTCGTAAGAATCGTAGCAGCCGTTTCCCTGTTATCAATCAACATCAGGTCGTTGTTGGCGTTGTAACCATGAGAGACGCTGGTGATAAATCACCAAGCACGACAATTGATAAGGTTATGTCTCGTAGTCTATTTTTGGTTGGATTATCGACAAATATTGCCAATGTGAGTCAACGGATGATCGCAGAAGACTTTGAAATGGTACCAGTTGTTCGAAGCAATCAAACTTTGCTTGGCGTTGTGACGCGACGAGATGTCATGGAGAAGATGAGCCGTTCCCAAGTTTCGGCTCTACCAACTTTTTCTGAGCAGATTGGACAAAAGCTCTCTTATCACCATGATGAAGTAGTCATTACAGTGGAACCCTTTATGCTAGAAAAAAATGGAGTTTTGGCTAATGGTGTATTGGCAGAAATTCTGACCCACATGACCCAAGATTTAGTTGTTAATAGTGGTCGCAATCTCATTATCGAGCAGATGCTGATCTACTTTTTGCAGGCTGTTCAGATAGATGATATATTGCGCATTCAGGCACGGATTATTCATCATACGAGACGGTCAGCTATAATTGATTACGATATTTATCATGGTCACCAGATTGTTTCAAAAGCAAATGTGACTGTTAAAATTAATTAGAAACTAGGAGAAAAGATGATAACATTAAAATCAGCTCGTGAAATCGAAGCTATGGACAAGGCTGGTGATTTTCTAGCAAGTATTCATATAGGCTTACGTGATTTGATTAAGCCAGGCGTAGATATGTGGGAAGTTGAAGAATATGTCCGCCGTCGTTGTAAAGAAGAAAATTTCCTTCCACTTCAGATTGGGGTTGACGGTGCCATGATGGACTATCCTTATGCTACCTGTTGCTCTCTTAACGATGAAGTGGCTCACGCTTTCCCTCGTCATTATATCTTGAAAGATGGTGATTTGCTCAAAGTTGATATGGTTTTGGGAGGTCCCATTGCTAAATCTGACCTAAATGTCTCAAAATTAAACTTCAACAATGTTGAACAAATGAAAAAATACACTCAGAGCTATTCTGGTGGTTTAGCAGACTCATGTTGGGCTTATGCTGTTGGTACACCGTCCGAAGAAGTCAAAAACTTGATGGATGTAACCAAAGAAGCTATGTACAAGGGTATTGAGCAAGCTGTTGTTGGAAATCGTATCGGTGATATCGGTGCGGCTATTCAAGAATACGCTGAAAGTCGTGGTTACGGTGTAGTGCGTGATTTGGTTGGTCATGGTGTTGGCCCAACTATGCACGAAGAACCAATGGTTCCTAACTATGGTATTGCAGGTCGTGGACTCCGTCTTCGTGAAGGAATGGTCTTAACCATTGAACCAATGATCAATACAGGCGATTGGGAAATTGATACAGATATGAAAACTGGTTGGGCGCATAAGACCATTGACGGTGGATTGTCATGTCAGTATGAACACCAATTTGTCATTACGAAAGATGGACCTGTTATCTTGACTAGCCAAGGTGAAGAAGGAACTTATTAATAAAAAGTGAAAAGACTACTGGAAGTTTATTTTGATAAAAAATCCAGTAGATCTTTTCATAATAAAACGCATTGTATCAAGTGTTAGGGGCTGATATCATGCGTTTTTCTGCTTTTAAGATTTTTTCCAACTCTGTTTGTAAGCGCATCATAACAAAGGGTCTAGGATTCAGGGCTCTCCTCCTATATACTATTAGTAAAGTAAAACTAAGGGAGGATATTTTAGTGTCGCAGTCTATTGTTCCTGTAGAGATTCCACAATATTGTCGTTTTGATTCTAAAAAGAGAAATGGAATTCTGTTTAACGTTCGTATTGCCAATCTTAAATTTATTTTTTATATTATACTTCCTGCGAAACAAAATATGGTATAGTAGTTCTATGAATGATGAAGCAAGTAA